>Ga0209777_10003443_pt1 | contig 19622 bp, 14 predicted proteins | sample FrelakmetHBP12HB_FD_187147 | JGI IMG/M metagenome (GOLD analysis project Ga0209777, IMG submission 187147) | Freshwater lake sediment microbial communities from the University of Notre Dame, USA, for methane emissions studies -HBP12 HB (SPAdes)... | ecosystem: Environmental > Aquatic >...
ATCTGGTGGAGAATTATTTTTTCATCGCCCACCACCACGGTGTGGCCGGCATTGGGGCCGCCCTGGAAACGGACAATGATGTCTGCATCGAGGGCCAGGATGTCCACAATTTTACCTTTTCCTTCATCACCCCACTGGGCGCCGATTATCACGACATTGGACATGGTCTGTATTTATTTCCTATGCTGTGCTATAAAAAATTGCTGCATAACAAACCCCGCTTCTCTGAAGCGGGGTTGTGCGTATCTTTGCCTGTTCAGTTTCTTTTCCCTGGCGCGCCGCAGGCAGTTGAGCGGCCGCTGCCGCAAAGCTGGAAGGGTGAGCAGATAAACGCAGATACCTGGAATAAAGAAATGGTGCCGAGGCACAGAATCGAACTGTGGACACGAGGATTTTCAGTCCTCTGCTCTACCGACTGAGCTACCTCGGCGCCATACAAGTTTACAATACGCAGCTGTTAAGCGTTTGCCAATTTATTCTACAATTGAAAGGAAGTCAAGATTTTTATTGGAAGTTTATGTTGAAAGCACATGCCGGAAATGATAAGAGAATACTATCAAGTTGTTGAAAAAGTAGTTTTTCTCAGGCTGGTCAAAAACATTCAGATGCAAGGCGCGCGAAATCAAGAGGAATGAGGCGTACGGTACCGTACGTCGCAATGACGAAGGATGAGCGCAACAATGCAGATGGATGTTTTTCAACAGCCTGTTAGAAGCAGCAACTAACATGATCACCCACCGCAGCTATGCAACTATGAAATATACCAGATGGCACTGTGCATTCACATGCATATGCGCTGCGCTTGTTTTCCTGTTGCCGTGCGCCTACGGCAAACAGATTGATGTCATTGATATAGACGGCCCGATTAATCCCGTTACTGCCGAATATTTTATTAAAAGCATAGACGAAGCTGAAAGCGGGTCTGCTGAGTGCATCATAGTGCAGATGGACACTCCCGGCGGCCTTGACCTTTCAATGCGCTCGATCATTAAGAAGATCTTTGCCTCACGGGTTCCGGTTATTGTCTATGTTGCCCCAAGCGGAGCCCGTGCCGCATCTGCAGGAGCCATCATCACCCTGGCCGCACATATTGCAGCCATGGCACCCAGCACCAATATCGGCGCGGCCCACCCGGTGAGCATCGGGGCAGGGGAGATGGGCAAGGATATGGCTGAAAAAGTAGTAAACGACGCTGCCGCGTATGTTGAGGGCATCGCAATAAAGCGCAACAGGAATAAGGAATGGGCAATCAAGGCCGTCCGGGAGAGTGTTTCGCTGAGCGAACAAGAGGCTTTGAAAAACAAGGTCATCGATTTGATTGCGCCAGACCTGAAAACCCTCATCTCTCATATTGAAGGCAGGACTGTCGAAACAGCATCAGGCAGCCGGAAGCTTGAGATGCGAAGCGCGGAAATACATTTTAAAAAGATGAGTATCCGCGACCTGATCCTCAATACCGTGAGTGACCCGAACATTGCCTATATACTGCTTCTCATCGGGCTGGCCGGGCTCTATTTTGAGCTGTCAAACCCGGGCGTCATACTGCCGGGCGTTATCGGCGGCATAGCTCTGATACTTTCCTTCTATTCAATGCAGACCCTTTCGGCAAATTATGCGGGGATTCTGTTAATCCTGCTTGCGGTTATCATGTTTATTGCTGAGATAAAGATTGCCAGCTACGGTGTGCTTTCAATAGGCGGCATCATTGCGTTAACCCTGGGCTCACTGATGCTCTTTCAGTCATCAGTGCCGTATTTAAGGATATCATGGAATGTCATGGTGCCTTCAATTATCCTGACCTCCGGCTTTTTTCTCACCATAGTCTGGCTGACGGTGAGAGCCCAGCAGAAGCAGCCTGCAACCGGCTATGAGGGGCTGGTCAATATGGTGGGCACAGCCTGCACGGATATATTTCAGGAAGGAAAAATATTTGTTCATGGTGAATACTGGAACGCGCGCAGCACTGCCTTGATTGAAAAGGGCAGCGCGGTGCGGATTGTCAAAGTTAAAAATATGATGGTCGACGTTGAAAAGGTCAGCAAATAATCTCAAGGTACTGTCAAAGGTTTTATGAAAAAAAGGAGTATGTTTTAACCACAGAGGTCACAGAGGTTTTCTCAGTGTTCTCAACAGAATAATAAACGGTAAAGTATAAATTAACTGTATCATACCCAGTTTTACAGCATTGCAGGGGTATCGGTACTGATATTTTTAACCGGGCTGAGGAAAAGTCAGCCCTCAGATACCTTGTGCCGGAGCAAAAAATAAAAGAAGAGACAAAAGAGAATTAGCGATGTAGAGGACACAGAGGGGAGGGTAACAAAATTGCTGCTACCTCCTTGAAACATACTATTTTCTCTGTCCACCCTCCGCAGTCCACCCACCGCCCGCCTTCCGAATCACGCTTCGTGCGGAGGACAGGCAGTGCTACGAAAAACGCATGCTACGGAGGACGGGTGCGCTCAGTGGTTAATTTTTAACAAAACCAATCTCAAGAAGAGGAGGAAATACTATGAGCCTATTTGTACCAGCACTTATTCTGTTCGGGATAATGTTTCTTGCCAGCGCCATCAGGATACTGAATGAATACGAGCGCGGGGTTATCTTCAGACTTGGGCGCCTCATCGGCAGCAAAGGGCCTGGCCTGATTATCCTAATCCCTATTATTGATAAATTGCAGAAGATAAGCCTCAGGCTGGTAACGCTTGACGTGCCGTCGCAGGATGTCATTACCCGGGATAATGTCTCAGTCAAGGTGAACGCGGTTCTGTACTTCCGTGTTATGGATCCCAACAAGGCAGTGGTGGAGGTGGAAAACTTCCTGTATGCCACATCACAGCTTGCACAGACAACGCTGCGCAGTGTATGCGGCCAGGCAGAGCTGGATGAGCTCCTGGCAGATCGGGAGCAGATTAATATCCGCCTCCAGGAAATTCTTGATAAGCAGACCGACCCCTGGGGCATAAAGGTCACCAATGTGGAAGTAAAGCACATTGACCTCCCGGATGAAATGAAGCGGGCCATGGCAAAGCAGGCTGAAGCTGAGAGGGATCGGCGCGCCAAGGTCATTCATGCAGAAGGTGAATTCCAGGCTGCGGTAAAGCTGGGACAGGCTGCTGATATAATTGCTGATAAGCCCATAGCGCTCCAGCTCCGATATCTGCAGACCCTGACCGAGGTGGCAGCGGAAAAGAATTCAACCACCATCTTCCCGATACCTATTGACCTGTTTAAACCTTTTATAAAGCTTGCTGAGATGGCAGAAAAGAAATTGGCAGGAGTTTAAAGGCAGGGCCGGGGCTGTACTAAAATGCAGCCCCCTTGCCAATGACGACAATACCGGAATCGGTTACGGTAAACCTCTTTTTATCATTTTCAGGATGGTAACCGACTTCTGTTCCATGCGGAATGCGGACGCCTTTATCAACAATAGTCCTCTTGATACGACAGTTCTTTCCCACCTGCACATCATTCATTAGTATGGCATTTATAACCGTGGCATATTCATCAACCGTCACATTGGGCGAGAGAATGGACTCTGACACATGTCCGGAGCGTACGATACATCCCTGCGAAATTATTGAATTGAATACGCTTCCGTACATGATGCCGCCCTTTTCTCTGAACCCCTCGATTTTGGCCGGCGCGCTTATTTCTTCATCAGTAAGTATCGGCCAGTCAGCATCATAAATATTAAATCGAGGACGGGAATTAAGCATGTCCATGCTTGCCTCCCAATAGGCATCCAGGGTGCCCACGTCTCTCCAGTAGCCGGGTTGCCCGGTCTTGTTATCTATCAAGGGAAAGGTAAACACCCGGTCTTTTGCTATCATCTGGGGGATAATGTTTTTGCCGAAATCATGTTCGGTATCTTTATCCTTAGCATTATCTATAAGCCGCTTGACCAGGATCTCGGTATTAAAAACATAGACCCCCAGGTTGATGAGGATCGCATCAGTGTTATCCGGCATGGTTTTGGGCACTTCCGGCTTTTCCTGGAAGCCAATCACCCGGAAATCTTTATCAATCTGCACCACGCCGAATTCCCTGCAGTATTTTTTATCCATTGCAATCGTCGCAAAGGTAAGGTCAGCCTTCTTTTTAAGGTGCTGCTCAATCAAAGCCCGGTAATCCATTTTATACACATGGTCGCCTGACAGCACCAGCACCAGGTCCGGACGCTCCTGCTGCAGGGTATATATGTTCTGGAAAATGGCATCGGCAGTGCCCTGATACCAGCTTTCGTTGATGCGCTGCTGGGCCGGTATGACGTTAATAAATTCATTCATGCGTATGCTGAGTATGTTCCAGCCCAACTGGATGTGGCGGTCAAGGGAAAGGGATTTATACTGGGTGAGAATATAGATCCTGCGTATCCCGGAGTTTACGCAGTTGCTGAGCGTGAAATCAATGATCCGGTATAGCGCGGCAAACGGCACTGCAGGTTTTGCCCGGTCGCGCGTCAGCGGGTAAAGGCGCTCGCCCCTGCCACCGGCCAGCACCATGGCTAAGACTTTTTTCATGAAGGAGATTTTTTCTTATCGAGTACGTTGCGTATGGTTATTTTAAGCTGGGTAAGATCAGAGGACTTCACCACATAGGCATCAGCAGCCCAGCTCATAAAGTCCTCTTTATAGGTAGAATAGGCAGTGTTTAAAATAATAGGAATATCTTTTTTCAGGCCAAGGATTTTTCCGATAGCTTCGAGGCCGTCCATGGCCGGCATCCTGATATCCATAATTACTACATCAAGCTCTTCGCTCTTTATTTTCTCAATTCCCTCCCGTGCATCGCCGGCAGTAACGACCTGATAGCCCTCGTCAAGCAGCTCCTGTTTGTAGAGCATGAGAAGGTTTTCTTCATCATCCACCAAAAGGATTTTTTCGTTAGCCATAGCCGGTACGGGTACGAGTGCAATGAGTTACTAGTTTGATTGTTACATACAATGTTCATTTAAAATTATCAAGGGAAAAGGTTGTTTCCCCTTTAATCAGCCTTGATGATGAAGGACCGCGATAATTCCTCAAGCGGAAGCCTCCTGGTCTGAACCGGAGGAATTAGCGTGAAGAGTCCGGCCTCCGGAGGAAGAGCACTGTCTATGTCTGAATAGGCGATTATAATATGGGTTTGTGACTGATGAAACATGAGGTCAATGGTAAAAGGGACCGTGTGGGTGCCCGCTGGTCTGAAATCTTTGAACAAGAATTCATACTGAGCCCTGCCCGCAGCATCATAGAGCATATATTTTATAATTTTATTGAGCACCGGGTCAACCCAGACCTGCTGACGGTATCCACCGTCAGACCGCAGCACCAACAGATAACAGCCATTATCATACTGCCAGGTAACCCGCGAGGCATCATAGGGTGACAGATGGGGATATCCCAGGAACAGCGTTATTGCATCCTGCAGAGGTATGTCACTGCCGTACAGGAATGACAGATGTTCATTTGCGGCTTTCCCGGTATAGATTACATTATGTGCAGGAAGGTAAACGCTCATGGTTGCGCTATCAGTTGCAAAAAGGAAAGCAAGCTGGTTCAGAAAGGCAAACATCTCAACTCTGAGGCAGGAGGGGATACGGACAACCACTGCACCTTTCAAGCTCAAGGCACCACGGGGAGAGGCTATCTTCATTCGGGACAGTGCCGAGAAATATTCTAGTGCATCATACTCTTTAAGTATGTTCTGCAGGAACACCCGGGGTTCTTGTAAAGGAGGGATTTCGCGGGATGGTGGAGTACGCAGAGCAGTGCAACCGTTCAAGACCCACATAAGAAACGTCAGGGCGATGAGAACGCGCCGGTGAACGGCAGTAGTGAACATATTTTTATCATTGCTACTTTTTTGCATTCCTCTTTATTTCTTCAAGCTTTTTCTTTACATCTTCTTTTGATGGGTCCAGTTTCAGGGACTTCTCATACAGTTCCATGGCTTTCCTCGGCTGGTTATTTTTTAGATAGACATCCCCCAAATGTTCGCATATTACCGGATCCTGTGGTGACAACGCGAAAGCCTTTTCCAACTCTTTCAGGGCTTTTTCATATTTTCCCTTTTTGAAATAAACCCATCCCAGGCTGTCTGTTATGTACCCGTCATTCGGTTTCAGCTCCAGCGCCTTCTTTATAAGGTTTTCCGCCTCATCAAGATCCATGCCCTTATCCGCGTAAGTATAGCCGATATAATTGAGTGCATCAGCGTTCTGCGGGTTTACCGCAAGAACGCGTTTCATGGTTTTAATACTTTCTTCAAAAAGAGCTGCCTTGTCATACAGGACGCCAAGATAAAACAGTATCTCTTCATCATCGGGATTTATGGTCAGTGCCTGTTTGAGTACCGCAATTGCCTCCTGATAATTTTTTTCCTTTTCATAAAGAGAAGCAAGGAACCGGTACAGGCTCAGCTCAGCTGTTTTTATTTTCAAAGCATCCCGGATTATTTTTTTGGAAGCGTCTTTATCTCCGGCCTTCTCATAGAGATACCCGAGGTGAATCTGTGCCTGCGGGAACAGCTCTGAATCGGCTGGAATTTTGCGAAACAGTGCCTGGGCATCGGCACGTCTATCCAGCTCCTCGTAAACACTGCCCAGATAATACTGTGCACTATAATTCTCAGGGTTTTTTTTAAGCACTTCTAAAAATTCATTTTCTGCTTTTAGCCATTTTTTTTGTTCAACGCAGATGAGTCCGATTTTGATTGCAATATCTCCGTGATCGTCGCCGAGTTCTCTTTTTAAATATTCATACTGCTGCAAAGCACCCTGCAGGTCTTTTACCATGACGAGCAGATAAGCAAGGCGGACGCGTACCTGATGGTTCTGCGGATGCATCTCAAGAATCCTCCGGTAGCTCTCGATGGCCCGGGTAAAATTATTTTCTGCCTCATACACAACGCCCAGATTAACCAATGCTGATTCAAAATTGGGTTGCAGGAGGAGTGCCTTCGCATAGCTTTGCTCAGCATCCCTGAAGCGCTTCACGTCCAGGTAGATATTACCCAGGTAGAAATAGCCCATAACCGAATCGGAATTGACTGCCAGCAGCTTTTGCAGTGTGGCTATCGCCTTGTCGTGTTCATTGGCCCCTGCATAGAGTGAACCCAGATACAGATAGGCTTCCTGCTGGTCGGGATCGATAGAGATAATTGTCTCATATTCCCTTATCGCCTGGGCAGTCTTGTTTTTGCTGGAGTAGATATTAGCCAGCAGCAGGTGAGCTTCCAGATACTGGGGATCTCGAGCAATGGCTTTTTCGCACCATTTGATTGCCTCGTCCACATTATTCTGGATCAGGTACAGGCTCCCTATCTGAACCAGAAGATAGGGAGATTCAACATCGTACAGGAGGGCAGATTTAAATTCCTCAATAGCCTGGGTCCAGTCGCGTTCCGCCTGGTACAGTTCACCAAGAATGATGTGATAATAAAGATCAGACGGAGGAACCTTCTGCAGCTTCATAAGCTTCTCCGGCGGTTTTATTCCGGTACCCGGCAGTGTCTTTTTTGCCGGCAGGGTACAGGCGCCCGCTGAAATTATAAAAAGAATCAGTATGGCAAATACTCGTTTACGTACATGCATAGGATAATCTGATGGAGTTTAAATTAATTTTACAATAATGGCATAATGGCTTATTCCATGCAACGCTTAATTTTGCAGATCCGAAAAAACTTGCTGCATTGGGCCACATTTGTTCAAAGGCACATCAAATGTTTTTACATCGCCAACAACCAGAACAACTGATGATGAAGGATGAAGATAGATTCCGGCAACCCGCTGCAAATCCCTCAGGCTTACAGCCTTTATTCTGACCGGGAACTGTTCAATGAAGTCAGGCGGCAGATGCTCGTATTCGCGGAGCATCTGCTGGCTTATAATCTGTGCGCTTGAGCTGTAGGAAAAAACAAAACTGTTTATCAGTGATTCCCTGGCCTGTTCAAGCTCACCATTGAGCGTGGTGTCTTTCATCCTGTTTATAATATCAATCATGAGCGAAAGTGCCTTGCGGGTTGATGAAGATTTGGTTATGCAGTAGGCACCGAACACCCCGTAATCAACAGCGGCCCGATAAAAGCTGCCAACGCTGTAAGCGAGGCCGCGGCTTGAGCGGATTTCCGATGTGAGGCGTGAGGAAAAGCCGCCTCCTCCCAGCATATAGTTCAGCACTTCAAACGCATAATAATCAGGGCTGGCCTTCGCCGGGGCCAGGTGCCCAAGGATAATGGTAGCCTGGGGGACATTTTTTTGCAGGTAAAACGTTGGCTGTGCAGCACTATCCTGCGGCTTTGGAATACCGGGAAGGGCATGTGAAGATGGTTTCCAGCCAGCAAACTTCTGTTTTATTTTATCAATCATCTCTGGGGATGAAAAATCACCGGAGACTCCCAGGATAATGCGGTCCGGGCTAAAAAAGGTTTTATGAAATGTTATGAGGTCTTCGCGCCTGATGGCCTTAATTGAGCCAATGGTTGGCAGATTACCCAGCGGATTATTTTTATACAGAAGCTTTTTAAACTTCCGGAAAGCAAGGCTCTGCGGGTTATCATCAGTCTGGCGCAGCGCTGATATTTTCTGCTCTGTGGCAATCGTTATGCGGTCAGGAGCAAATACCGGCTTTAAAAGAATCTGCGAGAAAATATCAAGTGCCGGATCAAACTCCTTTTTAAGAACTGAGAGTGATGCGTTGCCTGATTCTGATTCCATGGAAACCGTAATGACCGCATCCATAAACTCAAGCCTTTCATCCAGTGCCTGTGGGGTCATGGCGCTGGTGCCGCCGGTTCTCATAACCTCCCCGGTTATCGCTGCCAGACCTGCCCGGTCAGGAGGGTCATAGACTGCACCGGTGCGTATAAGTGCTGTCATTTCGATAAGGGGGATTTCATGATCTTCAAGGAGGTACAGCACCATGCCATTGTCTAATACCACGCGCTCAGGCTGTGGAATTTGGTAGTGCAGGGGTCTGTCGGGAATCGCTTCAGGGCGCAGCAGGCGCTGTTCCGTTAACCGGGAACAGGAGCAGAACATGATAGATATTATGATTGCGCAATAGATACAGGCATTTTTATAAACCATATAATTCTCCGAAGTGCATTATTTATCGCTGGTCTTTTTCACCAGCTCGGCAACGGTTCTGTTGCGTTCATCAAGATACTGCTGCGCTGAGCGTTGTATATCCTGCGGCGTTATTTTATTAATCACGTCAGCCTGCTGTTCAATATATCTCCAGTTATTGCAGATACTTTGAAAGTAAGAAAGCTGGCTGGCAAGGCCCTCATTTGATTTCAGCCCCCTGATAAAGTCGGCCTGGAGCTGGTTTTTTATTTTTTGGAGTTCGTGCTGTGATACCGGCTCACGCTTGAGACGCTCTATCTCCTCGGAGATGGCGGCAGCTACTTCTCTGCAGGTATGCGGCGGCCGGGGCACCGCCTGGATGAAAAACAGGTTTGGATACCGCGCTCCCGGCAATCCGTTTACAGCGGCGACGCTGGTTGCAATTTTGTTTTTTAAAATAAGCGACTGGTATAACCGTGAGGTCCTGCCGCTGGAAAGCAGCGCGTCTATAACATCAAAAACATAATCTTCAAAAGACGGTATGGTCGGCTTATGATAGCCAATGAGCACCTGTGGCTCAGCATCAAGCAGCACTTCGATGCGACGTTCGCCGATCTGCCCGGGCTCGGTGCTTATAACCTGAGCTGGAATCTCCCGTGATGGAATGCTGCCAAAATAGCGGTCTATAATCTTAAAGGTATCCTCTGTCCGCATATCGCCCACCACCGCAAGCACCGCATTGTTGGGAGCATAGTGGGTGGTGAAGAAAGACTCGAGGTCCTGTTTGCTGAGAAACTGGACGTCAGATTTCCACCCGATAATGGGAACACGGTAGGGATGGGCCATAAAAGCTGCAGCTAAAAATTGCGCCATCAGGATGCGCTCGGGGCTTGATTCGTAGCTCTGCCGGAGCTCTTCCAGAACGACATCGCGCTCTGAATAAAATTCACGAAACACCGGGTTTGCCAGCCGGTCTGAATCAATACGTGCCCACAGCTCGATTTTATTCGCCGGAAGGCTTACTTCATAGGTCGTGATATCGTTTCCGGTTGACGCATTCAGCCCGACAGCTCCATTACGGGAATAGATACTGTCGATTTCATCCTTGACCACAAGTTTCCGGTGCTCCTGCTGGAGCTGTGCAAGCTCTTTTTTCAGGGCGGCAGCCTGTTCCGGCCGGGCATTGGTGCGTCGCAGCTCAGCATCAAGCCGCTCACCGACCCGGTCAATCTGCTCAAGGAGTTTACGCTCTGCGCGGTAATCAGTTGTTCCGAGAGTCCTGGTTCCCTTGAAGAGCATGTGCTCAAGGAGGTGGGCAGTCCCGGTTTTACCGCTCATCTCATCTACGGAGCCGGCCTTAAAACGAAGATAGAAAGATATGGTGGGGGATTGATGCCGCTCCAGCAGGAGTACCTTTAAGCCGTTACGCAGGGTGTATTCGTGCACCCGGGAGCCAAGAGTGAAAGAATGGGCTTTGGGAAATACCAACAATAATAAGGTAATCACAATGGTGGTTGCTGTAAAATATTTTCTTATCATGAGTACTCCTGCAAATTAACGTTTCCTCAATTACCTCTATTAAAGAAAAAAGATAGTCCCACCCTTTTAAAGAGCAAAGGCAGAAAAAATATTTAAAAGATGAACGGCCAGAGTGTCAGGACATTCCCCAAAATTTATATAGCTGTCATTACCAGAGCGCACGGAAGTTTTTTAGCCACAATCCCGAAACCCTTCGGGCTTCGGGACGAATTCTCTCCTGCCAGACCCCATTGCATTCCCCTTTGTCGAAAGCTCTGGAATTCCCGAATGCTTTCGGGACCCCGTGCATGATACGCACGCCGCCGGGGTCGTGACGCAAGCCACTCAAGAATATTGTTGTGGCGTTAAAAACCCCCCTGCGCTCGTGCTCCACTGCTCTATCTTATCCTTTCACTGCGGTCATGCCGTTTGTTGGTTTTCTATGCCTTAATTTTGGGGAAAGTCCTGCCAGAGTGTCGTTTGACTTTTACGCAGTAATACTTTATACAATAAAAAAACTATTATAGCATATGAATTTTGAAAGGACTGCCCGGTGTTAAGGTTCATGGTTAGACACAGTCCCAAAATAATATTTCTCCTCGCTGTCGTATCCATCATTGCCGGTGTGCTCCTGCGGGAGCCGTCACAAGTTTTTGATCAGGCAATTCGCATCTGCCTGTCATGCATCGGCATCGGCTGAAAACACGACGCAGCTCTCATGAAACAGAGAATTTCTCAAATACTGTCCGCGCTTCTCTATAATTCTTATATCTATGGCTTTATTGTCGGCACCATCTACCAGGGTAATCTCAAGTTTTTAAACTGTCCCGGATTTAACTGCTATTCGTGCCCCTCAGCAATCTTTGCCTGCCCCATCGGCATACTGCAATTCTTCACCGCCTATGGTGCGTATCATCTCACGCTGTACACGTTGGGCTTCCTCGGTGCCATTGGAACTGTCGGCGGCAGAATCATCTGCGGCTGGGGATGCCCCTTTGGACTGCTGCAGGATCTGCTTTTTAAAATAAAGGCACCAAAGCTGAAGATACCCTCATTTTTATATCCCGGACGGTATGTAACCCTTATTCTCCTTGTGTTCATCATCCCGTACGTTACAAAAGAACCGTGGTTTTCCAAGCTCTGCCCGATAGGGACGCTGGAAGCAGGCATAGCGCACATACTATATAATGCGGACCTCCGGCAGTTTATCGGAACTATATTTGCCATCAAGATTATCATTCTTGCCGGTTTTCTTGCCTGGATGATAGTCAGCAAAAGGCCTTTCTGCCGCACCACCTGTCCGCTGGGCGCAATCTATTCGCTATTTAACAGGATCAGCTTTCTTCGTGTTACCGTAGATAAAAATCGCTGTATAAAATGCGGCAAGTGTCATAATAATTGCCCGGTTTCAATTAAGGTTTACGAAAACGGCGGTGCCACTTCGCAGTGCATACGCTGCCTGCGCTGCACTGATTGCCCGGTGGGAGCCATTTCATACAGCTTTAAATTGACCCGTTGATTGATACGGGAATAACCAAGGGAATATTTCTGAATCAGCAGGATAGCGGTTGGAAAATAAATGATAATATTATAAACAAGAAAGGCATGAGAGAAGAAGCGGTATCGTCTCACATGCCTCGTTATGATAATGATGGTTTCGTTAGTTACCGCAGCAGCAACCGGCTTCTGATACCGTCATCCTGCAGCTGAAGGCGCAATTGTTCAGCATCCGGCCTGGTAGCGAACGCGCCGGTAAGAAGGCTCAGAGTGCCGGGTCCGTCAGGTATTGCGTACGGAAAATATCCAAGCTGTTCAAGATGCCTCACCGTCACTGACATTTCTTCTGCTGCTGCGAAAATGCCAATCAAAACCGCGTAGGGCGTCCGTGCCGCAATTGCATCAGGCAGCTGGTATCTTTGTTTATCGCGATCAGCTTTTTCTGCGGTCTCATAGTAACCGGTGTATATGACCCACAGCGTCTCGCCCTTTCCCCGCGAAACATTCTTCACTATATAAGGCGCCAGGCCGGCGTTCTTAAACGACCGGTACTTTTCCCGTGCCCCTGCTTCAGAGCTGTAGCATGCCAATTGAAGCGCATAGGGATATTGCGCAGGCCTGGTCTCAACTGCGGTGATGGTTAGCGTCTTGAGCGGGCTGATATTAAAGCTGGCAGTAACAGCGGCCTTCACCGGCGCCGTGGACATGGCGGGCTTGTCTGAAGCAGCGGACTTGAGTTTTGCTGGTGCGCTGTCAGCCGGAGTTTTTTCTCCAGCTGCTTCGCGTGTCGGTTGCAGCGGCATGGTTAAAGGATTTTTTTCAGCTTTTTGTATACTGACATGCTTGCTGCCGGTTGTCGTTTTGAATGAGGCGCCAAATTCTTTCCCCGCCGTTTTATCTTGAGAACCCATGAAAACCGTAGCCATATCGCGCCGCATAAGCAGGCTTGCGCAGAGCACTGCGGCAATGATGATGATGATAAGCAGCGCGGCTGACAAACGGGTAGTGCTCAATGCTGGCACGGCATGCGTATTGTTATCTTTTTCGGCAGAGACATTTATTTCTGGAACAGCATCTTCTGCTGCGGCCGTTGATACGCAGCAGCGCATCTTTTCCGGGAAGCCGGTCTTCTGCGGCGTTCGATTTATTTCCCGGTCTTGACCGCTGGCCCCGGTAACGATGGTGCCGTCAATTATTTTAAGCTCTTGAGCGGCGCCCAGTCTAAGGCATGCGGCGCAGATACTATTTACCAGCAGGGGAATGCCGCGGCTGCAGGAATATATTGTTTGCACCGCTTCATCAGTAAAAACAGGGATGCCCGGCGCATCCGCCGTAAGCAGCCGGTAATAGATATATTCTTTTGTTTCATTCTTGCCCAGCGGGGTTAAAAAGTAATGGCGATACTGATAGTAATTAATGGTATCGCGATGCAACGACAAGAGCATCTCAAGAACTGCGGGGTGTCCGAACAATACCAGACGGAAGGGGAAAAAAGCATGATGATTAAAATTGGTAAAATTAAATATTTTTGCCAGCGTTGACGCGTCCATATCCTGAACAGCATCAAAGATTAAATAACAACGGGTTCTGCGCGCAGATTCACGGAAATAGTTATATATCGCGTATTGGATCACAGCTTCATCATCAGATGGTACGGTGATATCAAGACGGCGTGCCACATCTTTTAAAATAAGCCGGTACTCGCAGTTCGGAACGGGGTTATAGACAAACGGAAGAGAGTTTTGTTGTGTAAGCTCATTAACAAGTCTCAGGCTCAGCAAGGATTTGCCGGTACCATGCGCGCCGGTCACCAGTAAAGACGGCTCATTTGATTCCAGCCCTGCGACAAGGTAATCCCATGCTCCCTGATGTGTTTCTGATGCAAAATAAATTTCTGGAGAGGGCAGGGTGCCGAACGGCTCAATTTTCATGTGATAGAAGTCTTTATACATGCGCTGCTGCCGTAATTTTAAGTATCCTTTATTTCGGATAATAGAAGAGAAACCATTAAACCAATGGACAGTTAAATTGTGCGGAAAAAGATTCTTATTATCAAGAGAAAGGTTTTAACAGGACTTTCCCCAAAATTTATATAGCTGTCATTACGAGAGCGCAGGGGGATTTTTTAGCCACAATCCCGAAACCCTTCGGCCTTCGGGACGAATTCTCTCCTGCCAGACCCCATGGCATTCCCCTGCGTCGAAGGATCTGGAATTCCCGAATGCTTTCGGGACCCCGTGCATGATACACACGCCGCTGGAATCGTGACGCAAGCCACTAAGAATATTGTTGTGGCGTTAAAACCCCCCCTGCGCTCGTGCTCCACTGCTCTATCCTATCCTTTCACTGCGGTCATGCCGTTTGCCGGTTTTCTATGCCTTAATTTTGGGGAATGTCCTGAAAGGTTTTAACAGCAGGCTGTGGTTGCGCGAAGACGTAATGCATGAAGGATGAGAAGCATCTATAGGCTAAAGCATATTTTTAAAATCAATCTCTTTAAGCACTGTTATTCCAAGCTTTATTGCTCTATCATATTTTGATCCAGGGTCTTTGCCGACAACCACATAATCGGTCTTTGCGCTGACACTTGTTGATGCCCTGCCGCCCAGCGATTGCACTATTTTTTCCGCTTCCTCCCGGGTAAAATACTCAAGCGCGCCGGTAAAAACAAACGTCTTGCGGTTAAATATACCGCTTTTCACAGACTGTTTCGGTTCGATTGAAACACCGGCCTTCTGCAGCGCATCAAGCACTTTCCTGTTTACGTCCTGGCGAAAAAACTGAACAATGCTCTCTGCAACCTCAGGTCCGACTTCACTGATATCCATGAGCTCTTCTCTGGCTGCGTTCTCAATCCTTTCAAGGGTCTTAAGGTTTGAGACCAGAACCCTGGCGGTATGCTCGCCCACATGGCGTATGCCAAGAGCAAAAAGGAGACGCTCCAGCCCGGCCTGTTTACTTTTTCCCACGGCATCGAGTATGTTCCGGGCTGATTTGTCTGCCATGCGCTCAAGCTCGGTCCATTGCTTATGGGAAAGCGAATAAATATCGGCAACATTTTTTACCAGGCCCTTATCCACAATCTGCTCCACCAGCTTTTCACCCAGCCCATCAATATCCATTGCGCGCTTGGAGGCAAAATGCCGTATGCTCTCCTTCAGTTTTGCGATACACTGCATGCCGGTGCAGCGGTACACCGCTTCATCGCTTGAACGGGCAGCCTCTGCGCCGCAAACCGGGCAGCGCTCAGGCATGATGAACTTTTGCTCACCCCCGGTGCGCCTGGCAATTATAACCTTAACCACCTGGGGAATAACATCCCCGGCCCGCTGCACCACTACCGTGTCGCCGACGCGGATGTCTTTGCGTTCAATTTCATCTTGGTTGTGCAACGTCGCGTGGCTCACCGTAACACCGCCGACCCTCACCGGCTTTAGAATGGCTACCGGCGTGAGAGCCCCGGTTCTTCCCACCTGGACCTGAATATCCTCAATAACCGTGGTCTCCTGCTGCGGCGCGAATTTAAAGGCCGCAGCCCAGCGCGGGCTTTTTGATATAGTGCCTAATGCGTTCTGCAGGTCAAACCAATTCACCTTGACAACAGCACCGTCTATTTCATAGGGCAGCGTTTCCCGCATTGATTCTATTTTCTGACAGGCTGCAACTGCCTCCCTGATATCCTTACAGAGCGTTATGTGCGGATTAACTTTAAGGCCCCATGCTTTAAGACCCTGCAGGAGCTCTCCCTGAGTTTTAAAAGTGACGCCTTCAATCTCACCAATACCGTAGCAGTACATGTCAAGGGGCCTTTGAGCAGTAACGTGTGAGTCAAGCTGGCGGACCGAGCCGGCAGCAGCATTCCGCGGATTGGCAAACAGCGGCTCGCCGCTTTCAGAGCGTTTTTTGTTAAGCCGCTCAAAGTCCATAGTATTCATGATAACCTCGCCGCGCACGGCAATGCGGCGGGGGACCGGAGTAGCACCGCGCTTATCCAACACCAGGGGTATCGCCTTGATGGTCTTCAGGTTTTGCGCTATATCTTCACCAATATATCCGTCACCGCGGGTTGAGCCGAGAATAAAGCGGCCGTCCTCATAGATAAGCTCGACAGCAAGCCCGTCAAGTTTTGGCTCCACCACATATTCTACATAAGCTTTTGACTTGAGAAACTTTTTTACCCGCTCATCAAACTCAAGCACTTCATCTTTAGACATGGCATTTGACAGGCTGAGCATGGGTACGGTGTGGGTTACCGGGACAAACTCTTTGAGCGGCGCAGCGCCAACGCGTTGGGTAGGAGAAGCAAAGGTGATGAGCTCAGGGTGCTTCTGTTCAAGTCCCTGAAGCTCTCTTAACAGCCGGTCATATTCGGCATCAGAGATCTCCGGGTCATCAAGAACATAATAGCGGTGATTATGATAATTAATTTTATTTCGAAGCGTTTCAATAGATTCCTTTGCAGACATGGTAGCAGCAGCATCATTAATTTTAGACTTTTAACGTTACACCGTAAACCTGCGGCTTTTATTATTATGCCCCGAATTTTGCCAGCCTGTTTGCATTGGCCAGAGCAACCCAGATGAGATGAACCGAATCCATGCGGCCAAGGCCTCCCTGGATGCAGCTTATTTCATCAAACTTCGTCACCGCGTCAAACCGGCAGCAGTCAGAGCGAAGCAGCACCGGCACCGGATGCCAGCTGTGACCTTTAAGCAGGGCAGGGGTGGAGTGATCGCCGGTGACCACCAGCACATCGGGTTTAAGGCTGAGCACCTGCGGTATGTAGCCGTCCACCTCCTCGATGACCTTTACCTTGGCATCAAAATCGCCGTCTTCACCGCGCGAATCAGTTGGCTTTATATGGATGAAAAAGAAATCATACTTTGAAGAGTTATTCTTTAGCGCGGTAAATTCCTCGGCGATGCTGTTGATGTTGTCAAGAACCTCCATCCCCAGTAGCCGGGCTATGCCCTTATACATGGGATAAGCAGCGATTGCCACTGAGTTAAGCTTGTAGCGCTCAAGCATTGAGGGATATTTCCTATGCTTGGCAAAACCCCGGAGCAGCATCATGTTAGCTTTTGGCTCATCAGAGAGGATGCGGGTAACCTGATCAATAAAATCAGCGGCGATGCCGGCTGCTTCCTCTGATTCCTTATTCACCGCCTTAGGGGGAAGCGGTTTTAAGCCGGTTTTCTGCGGGTCAGTGTCCTCAATATCACCGTGCAGGTCCCGGCCGCGCAATACGACTACTGCCCGGTGCTCCTTTACCGGTTTCACGATGACTTCATCAAGACGCGGGTGCTTCTTAATATTTTTTTCAACTTTTTCACAAATCCTGATGTTATCCTTGGTATCTATGCGGCCGGCACGGCGGTCGGTTATAATGCCGTTTTTATCAACCGTGCAGAAGTTGATTCGAGCGACGACATCATTGGCAGTGAGCGGAAAATCAATGCCGGCGGCCTCCAGTATGCCGCGGCCGATGCTGAACGCGACGGGGTCATAGCCAAACAGGCCAAAGTGAGCCGGGCCGCTGCCCGGGCTGATGCCGGGGCTTACAGGATCAAGCAGGCCGCAGATTGATTCAGCAGCAAGCTGATCGAGGTTGGCAGTTTTTGCAGCCTGAAGCTCTGTGCCGCCTTTTTCCCTGATCTGCACGCCTCCCAGTCCGTCCATGATTAGAAAAACAATCTTAGTGGCACCTGCCGTGACGAGCTCTTGAAAAGGATGTTTTATCATAGCTGATCCTCTGCCTTACGTTGATGTGCTGCTCAGTAAATCCAGCACTGGGAAAAAAAGAATCCTGATTTATTGGAATATTAATTTCAGCTGTCTTCTTTCCACCCATACCGGCCAATCAGCGGAACAAAGACACAGGCCGTAAACTCCTCTTCCAGGTACTGTTTCCCTCTCCGGGTAACCCGGTACAATGACTGGGAATAACGAGGCCCCACGGGGATGACCAGTCGACCGCCGTCTGCAAGCTGCTCCTTAAGAGTCGGGGGGATTTCATGTGCGCCGGCAGTAACGATAATGCCGTCGAAGGGGGCTTCCTCTGGCCACCCGCAGGTACCATCGGCGATTTTTATATGCAGGTTATCATAGCCGCGTGTTTTCAAATTTTCTCGTGCCCGCTGCGCTACCCCCGGCAGTCGCTCAATGGAGTAGACATGCGGTGTAATTTCAAGAAGCACTGCCATCTGATAACCGGAGCCGGTACCGATTTCAAGGACCCGTTCCGTGCCGGTCAACTCGAGGCACTGAGTCATGAGCGCTACCATGTACGGCTGGGAAATCGTCTGCCCTTCGCCGATAGGAAGCGGCCCATCCTGGTACGCGGAATCGCGGTACTCTTCAGGCACACACATTTCACGGGGGACGGTTTCCATGGCAGCCAGTACTTTTGGATCAGAGATGCCCCGTGCTTTCAGCTGCACTTCAACCATCCGGATTCGTTCAGTCTGCCATGCTCTATTCTTAAGCTGGTCTCTCAGAAAGTCCATTTACTGTGCAATGCTGTAAAAAACTTTTTTCTGCAAAAAGAGTGCTGCATCGCCGAGTTCTTCTTCGATGCGCAGCAGCTGATTATATTTGGCGATGCGGTCAGTCCGTGATGCTGAACCGGTTTTGATCTGGCCGGTATTGCAGGCGACCACCAGATCAGCGATGGTCGTGTCCTCGGTCTCGCCGGAGCGGTGTGATACAATGGCAGTATATTTGGCTTTTTTGGCCATCTCAATGGTATCAAGGGTTTCCGTGAGCGTTCCTATCTGATTCAGCTTTATCAGGATGGAATTGGCAATGCCCTTTTCAATGCCCTGCCGGAGAAGCTTGGTATTGGTGACAAACAGGTCATCGCCAACGATCTGCACCTTTTTTCCAAGCCGCTCGGTGAGCAGCTTCCATCCGGACCAGTCATTTTCGTCAAGCCCGTCTTCAATAGATACTATGGGGTATTTTTTAATCAGCGCTTCGTAAAAGGCAACCATTTCCTCGGATGTTTTTTTAGGCTTGGACTCCGCATTAAGAATATATTTTCCCTTCTCGTAGAAAGAGCTGGCCGCGGAATCAACTGCCAGAGCAACCTGCTCACCGGGCTTATAGCCTGCTTTCTCAATGGCCTGCATGATAACCTGCAGCGCTTCTTCATTGGACTGCAGGTTCGGTGCAAACCCTCCTTCATCGCCGACCGCGGTGTTCAAGCCTTTCTGCTTCAAGACATTTTTAAGACTATGAAAGACTTCCGCACCCATCCTCAGTGCTTCGGCAAAGTTTCCGGCACCAACCGGCATAATCATGAATTCCTGTATATCCACATTATTGTCTGCGTGAGCTCCGCCATTGAGTATATTCATCATGGGGACCGGCAGCTGCTTTGCATTTACTCCACCGATGTAGCGGTAGAGGGGCATACCCAGCTCATTGGCGGCAGCCTTCGCCGCGGCAAGTGACACGCCGAGAATGGCATTTGCCCCCAGGACATTTTTATTCTCAGTGCCATCAAGATCTATGAGCGCTTTATCAAGGTCGACCTGGTCAAAGACATTCATGCCAA
>Ga0209777_10003444_pt1 | contig 19621 bp, 21 predicted proteins | sample FrelakmetHBP12HB_FD_187147 | JGI IMG/M metagenome (GOLD analysis project Ga0209777, IMG submission 187147) | Freshwater lake sediment microbial communities from the University of Notre Dame, USA, for methane emissions studies -HBP12 HB (SPAdes)... | ecosystem: Environmental > Aquatic >...
CCCAATTAAGGAGACGGTCTCAGATGTTGGGACCATAGAACCATCGGGCTGCCCTGTTGCCCTATGTCAATTCCATCTTGGTATTGACGTAGGGTTAGAAGAAGTGTTTTCATGTCATTAAGGATATGTTTTTAAAGAAGAAATTGTTTTTAAATTGGAGAGCGAAAGGTTACGCGAAGAGATATTGTAATCATGGGAATTATCATTTCTACCATCGCTGCCTTTGCGATATTTATAGGATTAACAGGTGAATATATTATTGGTGCATTAGGTGTCCTCTTGATATTTATTAGTGTTCCTATGGCACTCATTGGTTTAGTTCTAAAAAGTAATGAACAACAAAAAGTGGTATCAGGTCGTCTGTGTCCAAAGTGTGGTCGTGAGATTCCTATTGATGCAGTAGTATGTCCGTATTGTCAGTATGTTTTTACTGACGCCCTAAGACATGAGTATTAAAACCGTGTTCATTGCTTCTGTTCTGAATTTTTATCTTCTCCAAACATTTTTTAGAACGAGTTGCATCTTTGAATAATAAATTATTTTCGCTGTTTTTCCAGAAGATTTTCAATCTTTTTTATTCTCTCAATAATTCTTCTCATAGAAAAAAGTATCCATATTCCCAGCACAAACAATATCAAAAACATTACATAAAATGCCATATCTTCAATCAAATTCTTTCCACCTCTTATAATCGAATCATTTTATTGGATATTAATGTTTTTAGAGGTTATCAGTAATTGAAACACCTTTGAAAAAAATTGGGATGAATTTGGGAATGAATTGGAATCAATTTGTAAAAAATGATTATTAACAAAACCATACTATATAGGATTGCGGGAAAATAGGAAATGTAATATCTTTTTCCATATTCTTTCCTCCCTATATAGATTTAATGCCTTTACATTTCCTTTATTTCCCTTTCACTCCATTTTTAGATATATAGTAAGTAGTTTAATAGGTTTTTATCATTAACTTTAGATGATATTGAACATTTGTTACCCATTTCTAAGGATATGTTTTTATAGAATTTCGTGTTTTTGTTTTTCTCGTAAAGGCTTTTATAGAATTATCGAGGAAAGAAAATATGATGCAAAAAATATTTGTTAATGCTGATGGTGGTGCACGAAAGAATCCTGGTCCAGCAGCGGTAGGTATAGTTATTTGTGATGAAAATAAAAATCAATTAGAATGTTACAAAGAATGTATCGGAGATACAACAAATAATGTAGCTGAATACAAAGCTCTAATAAAAGCACTTCAAGTTTCAGCAAAACACACTCGAGGTGAGGTTCATGTTTTTATGGATTCAGAGCTTGTTATAAAGCAAATGAATGGTTATTATAGAATTAAAGCTCCGCATTTACTTCCTCTTTTTCAGGAGGTAAAAAATTGTGAAAGGATTTTTAGTAAAGTAGTATATAATTGTGTTACAAGAGATAATAGATACCAGGTATTAGCTGATAAATTAGTGAATGAAGCTTTGGATGATAGATGATAGAGTATAAAGCCGAAAAGACTCCTTTGGAAAATTAAATAATTACTGCTAGGTAAAACTCTAAATTCTAGATGTTGTTGCTATATTGAGAGAAATCAGGATGGAATATAAACTGTCACCATCAACTTTGAACTTACTTGAAGAATGTCCTCGTTGTTTTTGGTTATCACAGGTGAAGAAAATAAAACGTCCTTCTGGCCCGATGTCTTCCATACCAATAAAAATGGATAGTATCATAAAACATTATTTCAACAAGTATAGAGAACAAGGTGAGCTACCACCAATAATCCAGGGGCAAATCACAGGGAAACTCGCTGTAAACATGCCGAAAACACTCACGTATAAGGAAGATAATGGGATTACAATCTGGGGACGACCTGACGAATACTTTGAATTAAAAGATAAAAGTATTGTAGCCTTTGACCATAAAACCAAATCCAAAGCTCCAGAAACTGTTCATCCTTCATATCACTTACAACTGAATGTGTATTCCTATTTACTTAAAGCAATGGGGTACAAGACAACCAACATAGCATATTTGGCGTATTATTACCCCGATGATTGCGAGCTGCATAACGGAATGTGCATGCACTGTACGGTTATTGAAATAAAGACGAATCCACCACATGTAAAAGAGTTACTCCATAGAGCTTCAAAGACTCTTATCAGTCCAATACCAAAACCTGGAGAAAATTGTGAGTACTGTAAATGGAGAGAAGAAACACTTAAAATTTAAACTATTTAAACTGCTTAAATTATGCTTTTTACTTTTACTATGTTCATACATAAAAAAAATTACATCAAGTGTTATGATTTTTTAGATCGAGTATTTTCTTTTATGTAATCCATGAAAGCTCCGTAATGATGATTAATATATAGTAATGCATTGTAGTAATCATATGCTGTTCTCTTATTCACTTTTGTTGTCTCCATTATAAATTCCACACATTTTGTCGGATTATCAACAAGGTCATCAGTTGATACACCTGTTTCTAAACAACCAAAAGTCATAGCATAATTTAGAAACACCAATCTTTTAAGAGGAGTAATCCTTATTGATTTTGGATACGTGTTACCTGCACATTTGTTTAGTATTACCTTGTATGTTCGTTTCAACAAATCACCTGTTAACTACATAGCAGATAAGAATATAAATTTTTGTCATATTGTGACAATTCTTGACTTTGACGTTTGAGTATTAGTTTTTATTTAACCTATTTCTGTTCTCTCCTCTCTCTGAGAGAACCAACTTACGGGTTTTTACTCAGCAGTTACATTAAAAAAATAGAAAGCAATAATTTACTTTTTCTCGGTAAAAAAATTCAGTAATAGATAGTTAATCTTCCCTCTATTAAGCGGAGGAAAAAAATAAATATTTTTCTTCACTTCGTAGTTTTTCGCCTACTTCTCATCATTCTCATATTGACGCTACTAATTTTATATGTTTAACGGCGTCTACCATATATAGTATACTATATACGGGTTGCCCCGTCCAACATACTAATTTAGTTCAATTATTTCCTTTATAAATTCATACCAGTAACGTCCTCGCGGAGTAAACTGATATGCACGTTTGTTTCCTTTACCTGTCTCTTCCATTACTCTCATTAGAAGAAGTTTGTCTATTATGCTTTGTAAACCTCCTGCATCTTTGACATCTTTGAGATATCTTGTTGCGTTGCTTAGGATTTGATGGCTTGTTTTTCCTCTCCCTTTGGTTAACCTATTTAATACGCTTATATGAGCGGACCATTGTCTAAACCTAGCAAATGACTTCAGGTTCAATAATAGTTCATTGATAGTAGTTTTTTTTGTTTCAAAACGTATCGGTATCATACTGAATGCATATGCGACTTTATCATCTTCAGACAATGCGAACCTTAGTCGCTCTATGTCTTGTTCAATTTCATGTTCTCGTATTTGTTTAATATGGGTGTCGTATCGTTTATCTTTATATCTATAGTCGTGCCTATGAAATTTAGTACCTAATGGTTCAGCAATTCTTTCGGTATTTATTTTCTCATCACCTTCATACCAACAACCAACTTGTTTAGGGAAGGCATCTATATTTGGCTCAGGAGTGTCAACTAAGATTATCGTTTTGTCATTCTGCATATCATTTTTTCCTTTAACATCACCATAGTGCCTTATTCTTACTTTGCTCGTATCAACATTGTTTTGTTTTAGATATCGTTCGATAGACATACCTAAATATTCATCAGTTTCATCTCTTATTGTTGCATACTTCTTTTGGATGACGATGTTCACAATTCCGTCGCCTTTCATATGGTGGTGTTTCACTAGTTCACAAACGGCATTATAAATCCTGGCTCTAGTATGTTCAAAACGCAAGCTTTTTGCATAATACATCCCATCTGTTATCTGTATAATATTTCGTTCTATGTGTATTGACGAATGGTATTCTATGACCTCTCGGTTAAATTTTTGTTCGTAAAATTCTTTGTCACCTGTGGCATCAAGAATAATTACTGGAACATCAGGCAAATCAGTTTGTACTTTAACACTTACTATTTGCTTTCGCTCGTAGGTTTGTCCATCCTTTTGTGTTTTTAACAATTCAGCGTAAAAAGGGAGATTAATGTCTTTTTCATTCTCGTATTTATAATAATATAAGCATTTCTTGGCTATCCTCAAAATATCGTAAAGAATGTTTTTAACATATTTCTCCTTGTTATTGCTAATGAATCTTTTAAACAACTCATTCTTATACATTTCAATAAAAACGCCCATGTCTTTACATTTCAACATCCAATCAATTTCTTCTATGTTTACATTAGAATTCTTTAGAGAGCTTATAAATTCTTCAACAAACTGTATTCCATCTATACCAGTTACCTCTGTTTTTTCTATGATATCCATCAATGCAGAAATTATTGCCATAATTGGCTCATAATATCTCCACGCCTTTCGTTCACAATAATTACTCTTCCCAGTTAAATGCTTAGACACATCGCATAATACTTCAGCTAATTTATCCAAATCATCATTGTCAAATTTGACCTCAGAAAACAAGCTAGGTGTCGGATTTTCATCGATAACTATGCATCTGTAAGGGTAATTATGTTTCCCTTTCATCATGTATCTATGAGGGTATTCAGTGTTCAGATGAGGATGAACACCTCCCCAGCACTGAATATTGCTATCGAGCAAATTGAATTGCTTCAGATATTTGCACTGTTCAAAATCTTTACACCTTATGGGATTACAAAGAAATTCCTTGATGTCAATGTTGTAGTTTTGTAACTCGTTATAGAGCGTATGTGTACAAAGGGGATTACCGTTTTCATCCAGTTGGTCTCGGCCTTTAAGATGAAATAGATAATATCCTGCCAAGATAGGATTACCAAGTATATCTTCCATTTGTTTGTGTTCATAGGTCAATAACACGGTAAGAATATTTTCATCAAATAACAAAGTCTTGCATAATGTAATGGTTTTTCCAAGACCTTGGGGAATTGAAACAAGAAGAATACGATTATTATTAGTAGGATTTTTGATAAAATCTAAAACATTTTCTGCTAACTCTGTCCTAATAAAATCTAATTGCTCAGGATTTAGTCCCATTATAACTCTCTCCGCTCTTCCACTGTTCAATTTTTATTAAAAAATTCTTACCTATTGTCAATTGACCATCATGTCTAATAATTGTTATCGTTGTCTCTGTATCTTTGAGTATCCTGCCCCGAACAGAACGTAACTGGCCCGTATTTATGTTGCCATCAATATAAACAATCTTTACTTCTTCATCTTCGTCATTCATATTTTTCCCACCCATTATTTTTCCATCGTTTACACTCATATATTTCAACCTAAACCGAGCCAAAAAAAGGACATGCTCTTCGGAGCAATGGTTGGCCTCCTTCGACTGCTGATTGTACTCGGCAATATCCTATTAGTATGGCTAACTATTTGGATTTTTCGGATATGTTTGACGGCCCTAAGCAGAACGTTTCGATACCTCGCCATAGCCCTCCATTTTTTTTGCTTCATTGATTATTTCTTCTTCATCGGGTATTCCGTAGAGATCCATTGTAAACGCACAAGATTTATGTCCAATTATCTGTGAAATTACCTTGAAGTTAAGGCCAAACTTTCTTGAATATCGAACAAAATTATGTCGGAACATGTGGGGGTGGACATGTTTACGATTGGGGTTGGGGGATTTTACTCCTGATCGAGCTGCAATCTCAGCTACAATCTGATTTATCCGTACTTCATCAAGGCCATCTTTGTTTCGTTGTTGGTTGCTTTGAATGAGTTTACTGTAGCCACTGGGCTTGTATTTTGCATCAGTAATATCCAGATATGCCTCGAGGTCGAGTTTTAACCTGTCATTAATGATAGGAACTGTTCGACAATTTTCATAGGGCGTCCCATGCCGTCGTTTGATGGTTGGCATTTGTATTATTCCTTTATCTAAAAAAATATCACACCTCCGCAGTAATACAAGTTCTCCTCGTCTGCAACCAGTGAATGTCAATAACTCAATGATAAGTCTATCACGCCGATCCGTGGTCACCTTAATCATTTTATTGATTTCTTCTTCTGTTAGCTGATAAATGCTCGCCTTACTAACTGATGTTTCTTTTTTAAACTCAGCTGTCATTTTATCATCTCTCGTCAAAATATTATCCAAAAATAATAATATAATTACCCCTATAGCGTACTAACGTATAAGCTTTACCTTTGATAGTAAAAGATTAAACGATTTCGAAAGAGGTATAACTCTCCATTTCTAGGTCAATTTAATAGAATATTTATTTCGTTAAATTGATTACCTCGGGATATAAAGACTTACATAATCGTGTTCTGTCATATCGTTTGATATGTGTTTCACCACAAATACAATATAGCTTTTACCATCTTCATCTGTATGAGGTCGGACTTCCCTAACGTGGTGAATCTTGGTGTTTGGGCATAAATCCTTCAACAGTTCGGTGATTCGCTCATCATCCTCGTAGTATGCTATCAATCCGTAATCATTGATGTATTTCGCTTTGAATTCAGCAATTGATTTGTTTGATTTTTTTTCCTTGTTGGGAAACATTATCAATTTCTCATAACCGATTCCATTATTCGCTAACCAGCCACTTGTTAATTTATTATAATGGATTCTTCTTCCAGTGATAATTATATCTGGAGGAATTCTTATATGAAAACCTGTTGGTTTAGCGTTTGAGTAATACTCGTGGAGTCTATAGGGTCGGTAATCAACTATATTCAGGTGGTTTGTGGCAATCACGCCATCTAAATCACATCCAATTTTTTCTTTTTCAATCATTTTTTTCACCTTTTATTTTTTGTATATAACAAATATCGTTCTTTTTGATATCGGGAAAAAACGTCAAATTAATCACTAATTTTAATCAGTTAAAACATTAGATATTTATATAGGTAAGATTTACAGTTTACAATTGGAGAAAAATGATGGTAATATCCTGTCCGTCATGCAATAGTTACAGAGTCGTAAAAAATGGTCATACCTCAAACAAAAAACAGCAATGGATTTGTAAAAAATGCAATAAACGTTTTCTTTTTAATACCGGAGTATCTATAAGATATCGACGCACAAGTTTACCGTTTCCATTTATTGCAAGAATGCTTTATTTTCGCAAATATATGGAGCGGAAAATGAATGGAAAAATGCCTATGAAACGATTTCGAAAACATATAAATTATCACATTTGGTACTTAGAACTTAAGGACATATTACCTGGATATACAAATGATATTTCTAGACAAACAATTCATCATTGGATTAAGACTTATGACAACAATCTTGAGAGTATCATATCTTTTGACGAAGCTAAAAATTTTGTTGATGATTTATTTAAAAAGACGAATGATTCCAATGTTGCGAACCAAAGAAATATTCATATCCCTGTGGAAACGGTTGTATTTGAAAAACGAAAATGTAAACGCAAAAAATCACTTGAATTAATACAAAAGGTTCTCGGTGGTAAAGAAAAAAGTTTGGAATGTCTTAGAAATGATAAAGAATATTTCGATACGTTTTTAGAAGCAACAAGTATAATAGAAATACCAAAAATAAAGAATGTCTGGAAGAGGTGAATGTGAATGAAAACTATACGACCGGAACAAATCTATAATTCATCAATTGATACTGTTAATACTAAATTTATTTCTTCCGATGATGATTTTTTCTTGACAGAAAAGGACTTGCATTTTTTCTTTTTTCATTCATGCCTTCAAGAAGAATTATTTGTTCACCGAGGTAAATTACTTTTACATACAGAATATCCAACCCCATTTAAAGTAACAAAAAATAAGGATATTCTAGACCCAGTAAACATAGTAGATGATAATACAAGAGCTATGCGACCGCATATAGATTCCATTCTTTTTAATCAAAATTTTATCGATTGGGTCTTAGATAACATACCTGATAAAAAGTTACGAAATAACAATATCCGGGGATTAGGGAATGACCGTTTTTCAACATATATAGAAAACTTCAGAAAGATTTACAAAAAATTTTATAATGATAATAATCATCAGAATATCTTATCTTATTCACTTGAATTTAAATTTTTAAGGGGTGGTTACGAAGGTGTAAAAGAACCTATGAAAAACATAGTGTATGATTTAAAAAAATTACTTTTAATATCAAGGGAAAATCCTCAAATGCAATTTCCATTTAGTAAAAATGGTACTCTATTAGTTTTTATTGGTGAACGAGGAAGTAACAAATTCTTGACTGAATTAGAGACTCTGGAACAAACACAAAGCAAACTTTTTAACAACTTCAACAAATCTGATAAAAAATCACAAAATCAAGAACGATACGTAATAAGATATGATGTTAAAAAACTTTAATTTTTAATACATAATAAAACGTTTAATCAAAGCCGTTCAGAAGCTTATCTGAAGCGTTTAAAAACGAGTAAACCCCGTAACTATACCCGCGGCTAGTTTAAGCGTCAGAGGCTAATCTGGAAGCCCCTTTTTTACCGGATGAAGGTGACGTTACTATTTTACTATAACTAAGGAAGAAAATAGAATAGAAGAAATAATCTGGTTATTCGTTATTCCTTGATAATTTACTACTCAACAAAGATTAAATCCTATTTCAGATTATCATTGAAATAGGGATAGGTAATAGGGATAGTAAAAAATATGAAATTACTACTTACATCTTCAGGATTAACAAATAAATCAATTGCAAAAGCATTATTGGATTTAGCAGGAAAACCATTTAATGAACTGAATTTGGTTTTTATTCCTACGGCTGCAAATGTGGAAAAGGGAGATAAGGATTGGTTACTTCAAGATTTAATTAACTGTAGAAATTTAGGGTTTGCTTCTATAGATATTGTTGATATTTCTGCTGTTCCTAGAGATATTTGGGAACCAAGAATTAAAGAAGCCGATATTTTATTATTTGGGGGAGGAAACACGTATCATTTAATGCATTGGATACGAGAATCTGGACTAAAGGAGATTCTACCAAGGTTGTTAACAAACAGAGTATATGTAGGTACCAGTGCTGGAAGTATCGTTGCTACTCATAGTTTGTTTATCACCACTTCGGAACCTGGAGAATACAAAGATGAACAAGCACTTAGTTTTGTCAATTTCCATGTTCGTCCTCATTTTAACTCACTTCGTTTCCCAAGCATTACAAAGGAGTATTTAGAGAAAATAGCAAACGAATTACATGAACCGATTTATGCAATTGATGACCAAACAGCGATTAAGGTAGTTAATGGGAAAATAGAGATTATAAGTGAAGGAGAATATTTAGAATTTAATGTATAAACCAGGTTCTAGCAATGTTCGGTTAGGAACCTTATTGTTTTTTATGACTAAACTGGTGTTCAAATCCCTTCCCCTGCACATTCAAATTTCAATCGATACCCATCCTTTTTTAGTAATTTTTGTACGCTTCTTTTTAGAAGATACAAATGCGAGTTCCCGTCTACAGGAAAAAACACCTACCTTTAACGATGGAATGTTATTGAACGCTGAGGTTAACACACTTTGAGGTAATCTCCAGTTGAATTCCCAATCAGTGGGCATCAATAATATTTCGGTCTTTGCTTTTTTGATAATTTTTCCCAACGGGAATAACTTGTTATAACCCGCAATCTTGGATATTTCATAACAAATAGCAATAGCTGCGGTATGACCACGTATCTTTACTATCGGATCGAGCTTAGGAGCTGGTGTCCAATACTCATCACCTGTTGACCATAAGAAATATTTGTGAACCATCCATTTTAGTTTGCCTTTGTCAACTCCCTTCATCGTTATGTAGTGTTTTCCTTCGATACACACGTCTTCGTTGTAGATTATAAACAAGTTTTTCGTAAGGGAATAGTAATTGACTGTGTACCTTTTCATCCAGAGCGATTCGGGGAGTAGCACAATACTATTGTTGTTTACTTCTTTCAATATTTTTCTTGCTTTGTTTCTATTACACACTAAGGTTGCAACAAATTCCATAAAAACCCACCTATTTAAAGGTATATACGTATATGTATATAAATCCTACGTGTTTTATAAAAATAAGGTGCAACGGGTCGCACAAGCCCTTCAGAGCTAATGGAATATTTTCAGGTAATACCCCTATAACTATACAGTTAAAAACGTTCAGAGGCCTTGCCTAGGCGGTTGTTTAAGGTGATAAATAAGTTACCTATACCCGACCCCTACTCCGCTAAGGCCGAGGTATCATCCCGCATCTTCTGCCAAAAATCACAATAGTTTTTAATTCGATCTTTAACACCCTCAGGGAACGTCACCACACCGTTTTCTACTTTGATAAGACCAGTGTTGAGCCAACTGCCAACAAAACGGTCACAATCAGAACCTATCTCCCGTTTGAAATCTCGTTGAGCAATACGATTGTGATGTCGCATCACCGACTGCAAATTAAGAACAGCGGTAATATTCTTGATCAATTTCGAGTAGTTATCATAAGCATCTTTCAATCCTTCCAACACAGCCAATGGGTCATCAAGAATCGTATTAATGCTATCGGTAGCTGTTATTAAATCAGATTCATTAAGAGGCATACCGCATTGCCCACAATAATGGAGTGCGGAACCATTTTCAAATCTGCATCGGGGACACTCAACAGGTCTTAACGGGTTCTCAACATCATTTGGTTTTACATAACCGTTTTTCTCAGCCTCAAGCAACTGGTTGACCCCATCACGACCTGATAAATGGATGTACACCTCAGGCATACTTGAGTTACCCACCCATCCCGCTAGTATCTTAAGAGAAGGCTCGTTGATACATTTTCTTGCCATATCAGTTAAACGAGCATGTCGGAACTGATGAGGGGATATCTTTTTATTAATAGCTGTCCGATCAGCTATTTTGTGTATTACCTCAGATAATCCAATAGGTGTGAGTCTCTTCCCTTTCGTATTTGTTGATTCTGAAACCCAAAGAGGATAATTGACATGTTTATTGGTTTTTACATCATCTTTATTCGGATGATGTTCCAACCACGCAGAGAGGTAGCGTTGCGAGTGGATAATCCGAGCCATCCGCTGACCAGTTTTGCCGTTCACAAAAATGTAAGCCCCATTTTCGTCATATTGAATATTATTCACATTCATATTCAAAAATTCCCCAGCACGCACCCCTGTATCAAACAAAACCGCAATAATAGCCTTATGTTGAACTGTTTTTGCTGCTTCTATAAGAGTTTTAATTTCGTCAGGTGTCATTATAGATTCAGGAAGCCGATGCTGAGATTTGGCATACCCTGTCTTTATCCAACGGACTACAAGAGGATAATCATCACCTTTATAGAACCATTTGAAAAAACACTTTATTGTACTTTTTTTAATTGAGAGTGTGTTAGGTTTTATCCTTTTGCTCAGATCCATAATATAGTTTTTAATGTCTTCCTCTGTAACTTTATCAAATGGTTTTTTTACAATTCTGGCAAAAAGAGTGAGGTCTTTTAATTTATTATGACACGTAGCATCCGAAAGCCCATTGAGAGCGTTATCCCTAAGGTACTCTTGAATAACTTTTTCTTGTTCGGGCAACAGGAAATCTGACCCAGCTTCCGCTGAAACGGTGCTAGTCCTTTTCATAATGGTTCTCCTTACGCCCACCCGTAAAAGCAATCTAACTATTTGTAACCTTTGGGGGGTATAGGGCTATATAAAGGTAACTATTATATGAATATAATCTTTTTGGTTTGATAAAAATACCTCGAGGGGCAACAGTGTTGGGGCCCTTTATAAAGGACAAATTAAGCCTATTGTGAGGCAATAATATAATATATTTATTCAATCATTAATAATAATTAGAATATCCTATGAAAACAAAACTCATTGGTCTCTTCCTCTCCGCTCTCCTGCTTTCAACCACACTTTTAACAGCAACCGCGCTACAACAAACAACAACTCAACAGAGAATCCAAGAACAACTTTCCAACAATGATGTGCTTTTTGACCGACTTATCACCATTTTACTGAAACTCGGTCATTTCCCTGGCATGTCCGCTTGCATCATTAAGAATACCACTGTTGTATGGGCTAAAGGATACGGTCTGTACGATATCGAGCAGCAAAAACAAACGACAGAACATACCATTTATGTAGTTGCTTCAGTTACAAAAACAATCACAAGCACAGCACTCATGCAACTTTATGAAAAAGGATTGTTTCATCTCGATGACGACGTCAACAAGTATCTCCCGTTCAATCTCAGAAATCCAAATTTCCCAAATGATCCTATCACCATTCGGATGCTTCTGTCTCATTCCTCAAGCCTGAACAATGACTCCTTGTATTACCATTGGCTCAATTATTCTCATGCACCGCCTATTCCCTGGTATCCCAGCCCCTGGCTTGAAGAATATCTTCTCCCTGGGGGCGCCTTCTATTCCACAGAAATCTGGAGTAACAAGTATCGTCCTGGGGAGTATATGCAATATGCAAACGTAAACTTTGATCTCGTCGCCTATTTAGTACAACTCTTTTCTGGGGAACCTCTCTACGATTACTGCAATAAACATATATTCACCCCGTTAGAAATGACACAAACCAGTTTTCGTCTCCCTGATTTACCCATCAATGATGTCGCAATCCCCTATGTTTATCAAAACAGAACCTATGAAAAACTCCAATACTACCAACTTCTCCATTATCCAGTTGGAGGGCTGATGACCTCCGTCAATGATCTCTCTCATTTTTTAATCGCGCATATGAACCATGGTGTGTACAACGGAACACGGATCCTCCAGAATGAGACTGTTGAGCTGATGCATACGATCCAACCGCCAGGAAATACATACTATAATTTTCACTATGGACTTGGATGGATGATCGAAGAAACACCTATTGGAAATCATGTGTATATAGGGCATAGTGGTGATATACCAGGAGTACATACCTGTATGTTCATGGACCAAACAGATCACACCGGTATCATATGCTTCTTCAACTCAGATAGATCCACCTATGTGAAAATGTTCATCTCGACCATGATTCGGAACCTCCTGTTCGCAAAAGCAGAACATCTGTCCTAAAAACATCGAAGCATAAAATTGAAAAATAATCTGTTGCTTAAATATATCGAAATGAGAGAGGAGAGCAACGCAAGGAATTTTTTTAAAAAAGAGTGGGAAAAAATACAGCAACGTTTAATAATTAAGGAGTGAAGCCTTTGTTCAAAGAAATGAAGTTCGATGAGGACTTCATAAAATCATTTCGGGATGAAGCTCTCTGATACAATAAAATTTTTTTTTAGGAAGGTATATAAAATTACATAAAGAACGTTAATTTTCTAAAATCCAACATATAAAACAGAATGCTCTCTAAAAAATAATTTCATAGCCCCTGTAGTGTAGCAGTTAATCATACGAGACTCTGGCTCTCGTGACAGCGGTTGAATCCATTCGGGGCTGCTGCTTTCTTTTCCTGATGTCAATCAATAATCGAAACCTTGATTTCATCTGTGATTTCAACAAGAGCTCCCTCGGTTCGTTTCCCCATACTACAATTTACAACGGTTGTATTCGTTGATGTTGTCACTCCTGGATCTTCATGAATGTGCCCGCATAACACAAGTTGTGGCTTGCATGTATCAATAAGGTTACGTAATTGTTTACTACCACCGTAACTCCCCATAAACATTTTATCTTGCAGCTTGAACGGTGGGACATGAGTCACTAGAACGCTTGTTTCATCCAGTATTTTTTTGAAAGGTTTCTTTATCATACCATTAGCAATCATCGTATCAGAGAGAGCGGTCGGAATATCGCGTCCGATTCCCACAAACGAGATTCCCTGGATTACCACACATTTCATATGAAGATTCGTCGCATTACTTGCTGTGATACCTTGGTCCACATCAAATGTGTCGATATTTCCAGGTATAGCAAGCGTCTCTATTGGTATTTGATTCAGAAAATTCGTTGCAAGTTCACCCGGTCCGAACTGGGTGATATCCCCACAGAGGACAACCAAGTCAGGAGCGTATGTTTTGATATTTTTCAGAACAAGATTCAACCGATATTGAGACCCATGGATATCGGCCACAGCAAGAATCTTCATACGACCCGGAATTAAACCATTGATTAATAATATTTTGATACCGAATGTATTACGGTTAAAAAAAGAAGAAAAGGGGGTTATCGGCTGTCTTGTTTCGAATTGGAAAAGTCAGCCGTATTTTCTTTTAAAAATATTTCTGAGAATTTTTGGACGAATTCTCTGCTGAGTTCCATGAGTTTGTCCCTTCCTCTCCTTCTCCTTCGTATTGTAAATAGATCATTTGTATAAATAATTTACTTTGAGGTACTGCTCTTTTTTCTTTCTAAAACATTGCTTCAGGTTCAGGAAAGATATTAATAACACCTTCTTTGATAAAGGGATACACTTCCATCTGGATTTATTGAAGGGACGTTATGACAAAAGAAGAAGAAATCACCCGGAACCTCACGTTAATTGAGTACTATAAACAGCAACTTGAATCCATTGATATGCAACTCCAGTACCTACAGTCTACCTTAGCTGACTATCAGCGAGCAAAAATAACTGTGGAACAGCTCCATACTGTTGATGAAAACTCAGAACTTCTTATTCCTGTCGGTGCCGGTACTTTTGTCAATGGCTCTCTAAAAAATGCATCAAATGTCTTAATCGGTGTTGGAGCTGGAATTGTCCTAGAAAAAACCGTTGACGAAGCAGTTTTAAAACTGGAAGAACGGATTAAGAGAATACAAGAAAACCTTGAAAAGATGGTTTCACTTGGACAGAAGATTCAATCTGATGCAGAAGAGTGTTCGAAAAAAACACAGCAGATGATGGAAGAAACACAACGATAAAAGAATTGTTGTGAGGAAGAGAATGTTTGATTTTCTAAAAAAGAAATTGAAACTCTTTGAAAAGAATATTGAAGCGGAGATAGAGTCTGAGCTGAAAAAAGAAGCAAAACTTGAAAAAAGACTCCAAGCAGAACCTGAACCTCACCAACAGTCTATCCAGACAATTTCTCAGAAAAAAACAGTTGAAACACCACTAGTAAATCCTGTTGTAAAAGAAGAAGAGAGACCAGCCAGTACGCGGAAACGAGCACAACGTATTCAAAAATCAGTCAGTGAAGAAAAAAAGGAACGAGAAAAACAAATCGATAAGCAGATTGAGGAAAGCATCGAAAGTGAATTGCAACGTGTGCTTCAAACCAGGAAAAGCATCGAAGAGGCAGTCGGTACTGAGAAGAAACCATCTTGGACGATTGATGAGAGTAAGCTCGATGAATTCCTTTGGGATTTAGAGATGGGACTCCTGGAAGCTGATGTCGCATATTCGGTAATTGATTCCATTAAGAAAGATGTCAAACAAGAGATTAAAAGAGTTCCGTTCGATAAGAGCAAAGCAGGGGATCTTGTTGAGACGGTACTAAAGAACGCGATTGGACATGTGTTGAAATCAAATAACTTTGATTTTAACAAGTTCATCGACGAGCAAAAAAAACCGATTGTAATCATGTTTGTTGGGGTGAATGGTACCGGTAAAACGCTTTCCATCGCAAAGATTGCGTTCCTACTACATAAGATAGGAAAGACCTGTGTGATGGCCGCAGGTGATACGTTCCGTGCTGGAGCAATCGAACAATTAACGATTCATGCAGATAAACTTGGTGTAAAGATAATTAAGCATGGCCCTGGTTCCGACCCTGCGGCTGTAGCCTTTGATGCTATCGAGCATGCGAAAGCAAAACACAAAGATGTGGTGCTTCTCGATACTGCTGGTCGGATGCAGACGAACTCGAACCTTATGGATGAAATGGCAAAAATTAAAAGGGTCGCAAAACCAGATATGATTATCTTTGTCGGCGACGCATTATCAGGAAATGACGCAGTCGAACAGGCGAAACGGTTCAACGAAGTAGTCGGTATTGATGGCGTAATTCTCACGAAAGTCGATGCTGATGCAAAAGGCGGGAGCTCCCTTTCAATTGCATATACAATTGGGAAACCGTTGCTATTTATTGGTATTGGTCAGAAATACGAGGATCAAATCACGTTTAATCCCGAATGGATGGTTCAACATATTTTTGAGAAATAGCTTTACACTAGTATTGTCGTTCCATTGAATGATTGTCCCTGAAGTGCTTTTTCAAGCTGATCGAGCCGTTTTCCATTGACAATATAGGTTGTTAATTTAGCTCGTTTAATAATCTCCAATGCAGGCTCATCCATAAAGATATTTTTTCCTGCAACACCCCATCTGGTGCCATATTGTATAATCAGATGATCAATAGAAATTTCTTTGAGTTGTCTTGCATCCTTGTATTTGTTTGGGTCTTTATCGTAGATGCCATCGACGTTGGTTGCGTTCACAAACCGAACCGCATGGGTTTTTTCAGCAAGCTCGGCACCAACAAGATCAGTGCTGTGATTCGGGTCTGTTCCGCCCATCACCACAATCGGCTTATCAAGTTTCATTGCCTCATCTGTTGTATTGGGAATTTCTTTATTCGACACTCCAATGAGATTTGTAATAATACGTGCGTTCACCCTCGTCACATCTATTCCTATCAAATCCAAGGTATCCTCGTCAAAACCGAGTTCTCGTCCCAGTTGGATATATCGTCGTGCGATTTTACCTCCACCGACGATGACAAATAGTTTGTATTCTTTACTTAGTTTTTTAAAAAGAGCCGTCAGTTTTTTGAGGAACAGCACATCTGCTTCATCAGAGAGAACAACCGATCCTCCAATGGACACGACAACGGTTTTCATCAAGGAGAGTATACTCTTGATTTATTTAAACGTAATACAGAAAAAAGGATTACGCGACTTCCATGCCACCTTGGCTCTGTCCTTTCTTCGGATCAGAACCGAGTCGTACTTGCGGCAGCGGGATCGGTGGCGGTAACCCTAGGTCTTTTGCGATACCAACTGCTTCAGGAACACACGTGTGCATGATTGCGGTATGAATGTTGCTTGCAAATTGATCAGGCATTTTACGAGTATCAAGATATTCTTTCGCAAGTTGCTTAGCATCGTTCTCCTCGCAGACAATAGTACCTTCCAGTTTGATCATCCCTATCGGCCCATAACTTGCCGTATATTGAAACTCAATCGTTAGATGTTTCTCAGCATTGTTTATAACCTGAGAAATCTGGCTATTGTGATCGATACGGATCTGCCTGGGTTTATCATCGGGCTCAACATAGCGTCGTGCTTCAATGGATTTTAACTTAATTGTTTTAATTAACATAGCAGGCCCAATAATAAAACACTACCTTTTACGCTTTTCGTTCAGGAAAAAGCATCTTTTTTTTTCATCCTGATTCTCTCTAAGAAGAGAAAATATCATTTATCCTGCTACGACAGTACAATCTTCTGAGAGTTAACGATATCGATTTTCAGGGGGATATGAAGCTTGGCTTCCACAGACCATTCCACCTGTGAATCCTTAAGACTTAGCTGCTCCATCATCTGTGCGATTTCCGTTAATGTTTTACCAAGACACGTGAGAGTTGAATGAAGGTTCTGTTGAGCAGACTGTAGGATATCTGAAGGGATTTTGATCTCAAAGGGGTACAATTCATGAAAAAATGCGGACTCTCCATCAAGCGGGATTTCAAAGTTGTAGATAGTATAGACCTGGGTCTGTGGTCCTTGATTCCCCACCCGAAGAGGTCCTACGGCTATGCCGCTTTCTCGAATAATTCGAAGACCAATCAGTGCAACCGTCAATTTTTTCGCCTGGACCGGTCGTTTTAATTTTAATCCAATGCTACCTTTAATAATCTCCCCTGGTGCATACGCATATTTTTCCAGTGTTATGAGTATTTGGTCTTTCTTAAAGAACGAAAGAGGGTTTCTGATATACACACGATTAAAAGTAGTGCTCATACAAATGAGGAATTCACATTTTCATATAAAACTTTCTTTTCTTTATTACGTTCTTCGATTGCAATAAAATCTATTAAACACTTCTTCATAACTGGATTTGAGTCCTATGAAAAACATGAAAGTCGCGATGTACTATAACAACAACGACGTTCGCATCGAAGAAACGCTAGTCCCATCGATTGGTGATAATGAACTTCTGGTGGAGGTGAAGGCAAGCGGCATCTGCGGCAGCGACGTCATGGAATGGTACCGTATTAAGAAAGCTCCTCGGATTCTCGGTCATGAAATTACTGGGGATATCGTTGAAATCGGGAAAAATGTGAAGAAATATAAGATCGGTGATCGGGTTTTTGTTTCACATCACGTCCCCTGTAACGCGTGCAGGTTTTGTCTAAATAATCAACATACCTTATGTCATACATTGCATTCTACCAATTTTTACCCAGGTGGCTTTGCAGAATATCTAAGAGTCCCAGAGATCAATGTTGATCGAGGAGTATTTGTCCTTCCTAAAGAAATATCCTATGATGAAGGGGTCTTTATCGAACCACTGGCCTGTGTTGTACGAGGTCTGAAAACAGCTGAGATGAAACTCGGGCAAACTGTTCTTGTGATCGGCAGTGGCATCTCAGGTTTACTTCAAATAAAATTAGCCAAAGCCTGGAAAGCAGGAAAAATCCTTGCAACCGATGTCGAGGAATATCGGTTGAACGCAGCAAAAAAGTTTGGTGCAGACGCAGTTATACACGCCAAAGACGATGTACCCGAGCAAGTCAAAAACCACAACGACGGAAAACTCGCGGACCTCGTAATTCTCTGCACCGGTGCTGTGTCAGCGGTAAAGCAAGCCTTGAAATCTGTTGAGTGTGGTGGTACCATTCTTTTCTTCGCTCCAACAGAGTCTGGTGTCGAAATCCCGTTCCCGTTGTTTGATCTGTGGAACAAGCAGATAAAGATGGTTTCTACCTATGCTGGAAGCCCAGATGATATCACCAGTGCCATTGAGCTTATAAAATCTAAAAAAGTCAACGTTGTTGATATGATATCGCATACACTTCCTCTTTCAGAAGCGGCAAAAGGATTTCAGCTCGTAGCAAAAGCACAACAATCAATGAAAGTAATTCTTAAACCTTAGAAACCATAATAGGTGCCCCTTTCTATCAAAAGTTTATAATTACGCATTTTATTCCTTTCTATAATGAAAACGCTGAAAGCCATCTGGCAACTTATGCGACTCGAACACGGAGTGATGCTTTTCATCGCAATACTAATAGGGTCTCTTATTTCGCAAAAAACACTCTATAATAACACGAATCTGCCGCTTGTGAATATTTTTCTAACATTCTTTACCGCACTTTTTTTAGAAGCAAGCACCTTTGCACTCAATGATTATTATGATTTGGAGATTGATAGAATCAACAAAAGAACAGATCGTCCTCTTGTTCGGGGTGATATTTCCCCAAAAACGGCTTTATACCTTTTTTATCTCTTATTCCCACTCGGTCTTGTGTGTTCCTTTTTTGTGAACATGACGTGTTTTATCATTGCTCTTGTGACTGCCTTGCTATCGGTCTTGTATGATGTTAAGATGAAGAATATCAAACTTGTTGGTAATTTTTACATCGCCTACATTATGGCGATACCATTTATTTTTGGAGGAGCAACCGTACTGGGAAACAATGCATTTTCTTTCGAGACAATCAACCCAGCAATCTACATTGTAGCACTCATTGCTTTTCTTG
>Ga0209777_10003445_pt1 | contig 19617 bp, 19 predicted proteins | sample FrelakmetHBP12HB_FD_187147 | JGI IMG/M metagenome (GOLD analysis project Ga0209777, IMG submission 187147) | Freshwater lake sediment microbial communities from the University of Notre Dame, USA, for methane emissions studies -HBP12 HB (SPAdes)... | ecosystem: Environmental > Aquatic >...
CATTGGCGGGTTTTCCCGCCACTCGCCTCACTCGAACCTCCATCAGGGCCAACCTTACCGATCCGGCGCTCCAGGCGAGAAGCCTCATTGATCTATATCGCCGCGCAAAGCCGGACATCCTTTTCTGCATGATGGACCTCACCATCGAGGCCGAGGCGCTGGGGGCGCCGGTGCGCATGCCGGAGGACGACAACCCCGCCGTATCATCCCATCTCGTGAAGAACGCGGCAGACCTCGATCTGCTGAAAGCGCCGGCATCCCCTGCGGGCAGAATGGGTGTGTTCCTCGAGACTCTGCGCCTGCTCAAGCGGGGCGCGGTTCCCGCGGTGGGCGCCTATGTTATCGGGCCTTTCACGCTGGCTTCCGAGTTTCTCGGGGCCGAAAACGCGGCGCTGATGACCATCACCCAGCCGGGGCTTGTGAAAGAGCTGCTGGAGATGGCGGTCAACGCGATAATTATGTATGCAAATGCCCAAAAAGATGCGGGCGCCGACTTGACTGTCATTTTGGAGCCGGACTCGATGTATCTGTCGGCAGGGAAGTTCAGGGAATTCTCCGCGCCATACGTCGGGCGAATAATCAAGGCGCTCGATGTCCCCGCCGCGCTGCACATCTGCGGAGATTCCTCCCACCTGATAAAGGACATGGCGGCCACCGGGGCGGCGGGATTGAGCCTCGACGCCGACGTTGACCTCGTTTGGGCAATCGGTCAGGTTCCGCCGGAGGTCATAGTCATCGGCAACATATCCCCCAATTTAATGCTCGAAGGGGACGAAAAGGAAATCAGTTCGGCGTGTGGCAGGCTCCTCGATGCAATGAAACCGTTCAGCAACTTCATCCTCAGCAGCGGCTGCGACCTGCCAGTGGATACGCCGCTGGGAAATATTGTTGCAATGGTGTCGTCGGTTCGGTAATCGGGAAAACAAGGAGCCCGCAAAACGCTTCAACAGGCGCTCAGATGGGTGCGCTCCTACGATAAAATCCCGATTGTTGACAAGGCATTGAAAAGGTTGTCAGGTAAAGCTATCATTGGTTTGTGGCTAGGATTGACTCGTACCTGAAGAGTCTACTCGCTATGGGTGGCTCGGACCTGCACATGGCTGTTGGGTCGCCGCCCCTTATCCGCGTGAACGGCGAACTTATCCCTCTCAAAGGGGAGCCGCTGCCACCCAAGCAGAATCTGGAAATGGCGCTGGAGATACTCGACGAGCGCCAGCAGAAGATTTTACGGGAAAAGAAGGACCTTGATTTCAGTTACGAAATTCCCAGTATAAGCCGGTTCAGGGCAAACGTTTATCTTCAGCGCAAGGGCGTGGACCTGGTTTTCAGGGCCATTCCGACGCGCATCCCCACAGTCAGTGAGCTTGGGTTTCCCTCTGTTATCGAGGAGTTTGCGCAGCGCAGGCAGGGAATCATACTCGTGACCGGCCCCGGCGGATGCGGCAAATCCACGACCCAGGCGGCTATCCTCAACCTCATCAATGAAACGCGCGAGGAGCACATCATCACCGTCGAGGACCCCATCGAATTCGTCCACCACGATAAAAAATGCCTCGTCAACCAGAGGGAGCTTGGCAACAACACCAAGTCGTTCTCGGCGGCCCTCAGGTCGTCTCTGCGGCAGGACCCGGATGTGATCCTGGTGGGCGAGATGCGCGACCTCGAAACCATCTCGATGTCCATAACGGCGGCTGAAACCGGCCACCTCGTCATCGGGACGCTCCACACAATAAACGCCACTCAGAGCGTTGACCGCATTATTGACGTTTTCCCCGGCAACCAGCGGGGCCAGATAAGGATCATGGTTGCGGAATCCCTGGTGGGCGTGATTTCCCAGCAGCTTATCAAATCCGCCGACGGCAAGAGGCGCTGGGCGGCGGCCGAGATACTTGTGGCGACGCCGCCCGTGAGGAATCTGGTGCGCGAGTCGAAGACCTTCCAGTTGACGAGCGTGATGCAGATGGGCCGCGCTCAGGGCATGCAGCTCATGGACGAAGGGCTGGCGAAACTGTATCAGGAGAATAAAATAACCTATGAAGTCGGCCTCGAGAAGTCGGAATATCAGGATGTTTACAAGAAGATAGCGCGTGGGACGCAGTAGGGACAGACCGACGTGTCTGCGCCCGATATTTGGTAAGTGAAATGCCGAAGATTGACGCATTGCTGAAAGCCATGGTGCAGAACAAGGCCTCCGACCTGCACATCACGTCGGATACCGTGCCGAGGATGCGTATTCATGGGCGGCTGATGGCCCTCCCCAAGGCCAACGTGATATCGCGCGATTCGTTGAAGGCCATCATCTATGAAATACTTCAGAAACATCAGCAGGAGAAATGGGAAAAAGAGCGCGAGGTGGACCTGGCCTATGCGATATCCGGGGTAGCCAGGTTCAGGGTGAACGTCTTCGATGAGAGGCGCGGCATCGGCGCGGTGTTCCGCATCATCCCTACCAACATTCCCACTTTGAAGGATCTCGGCCAGCCCGAAGCTCTGGCCAACTTCGCGCATACAGACAGGGGCCTTGTGCTCGTGACGGGGCCTACGGGGTCGGGAAAATCCACCACTCTCGCCGCTCTTATTAACATCATCAACGAACAAAAAACCAAGCACATATTGACCATCGAGGACCCTATCGAGTTCGTCCACGCCAACAAGAAGAGCCTCGTGACACAGCGGGAAGTGGGAGTGCATGCCGAGAGCTTCGCCAGCGCCCTCAGGGTGGCGCTGCGCGAAGACCCGGACGTCATACTGGTCGGCGAAATGCGAGACCTCGAAACCATGTCCCTAGCGCTCACCGCCGCGGAAATGGGCACGCTGGTTTACGCCACCGTCCACACCAACAGCGCCGCCAAGACAGTAGACCGCATTATAGACGTGTTCCCCCCGACCGATCAGGAACACGCGCGCCTGCTCCTCTCGAACGTGCTTAAAGGCGTCGTTTCCCAACAGCTTTTGCGCACCGTGGACGGTTTCGGGCGTTGCGTCGCCACCGAGATCATGATCTGCAATCACGCCATCTGCAACCTCATCCGAGAAGGCAAAACCTACCACCTCACGTCCGCCATCCTCTCCGGCACAAGGGACGGAATGCTTACCATGGACCAGTCGCTTAAGGAGCTGCTCATCCAGCGGAAAGTCACCCCGGAAGCCGCTTACTCAATGGCACAGGACAAAGAGGCCTTCGAAAAATTCATTGCAACCCTCTGATTTTCAGGGTGAGCGTCATTAATAATAGCCTAAAAATTTCTTATGTTGCTCAGCAACCCAAACCCAATAGATAGGCATCCTGCCCTCTAAAAATCTAGTTTGCTTCCTTTGCCAATTCCTGATGCTCGCGGCAGCCAATGACATCGAGGGGCGGGCGTTTTATTTGGGCCAGTTTTGTCCTCATCGCCGTCACCCGCTCGATCTTGTCCATTATTTCGTCTGGGTCAATAAGGAGATGCCTTACGGCTTCGTGAAGCGATTGTCGCAGTTTTCCTGCGAGTTGGAGGTCGTGCGCGATGAGGAGGACATCCGCGCCGGCCCGAAGGGCGAGCGCCGCGGCGTCGGCGGGGGGCAGCAGGTCCGCAATGCCCTTCATGGCCATGTCGTCTGTTATAATCACTCCTTTGAATCCCATTTCAATTCGCAATTTACCGGTCAGGATCGCGCCCGAGAGCGTTGCTGGGTGATAGCGATCGAGTGCGTGGCAGCGGATGTGGGCGGTCATTATCGTGGCGACGCCTCCCTTGATCGCGGCCTCGAACGGGGCGATATGGTGCCGCATTTCCTCACCGGACAGGAGCACTTCGGGAAGCTCGACGTGGCTGTCGAGCGACGTGGCGCCGTGTCCGGGGAAATGTTTCGCGCAGGCCATCATCCCTTCGCGCTGCATGCCCTCGATGAAGGCTTTGCCGAGGGTGGAGACTTTTTCCGGGTCTGCGCCGAAGCTGCGGTCCCCGATCACCCTCTCACCGTGGCGCCGCTTGCCAGCAAGCGGTGCCACATCGCCAGCAAGCGGCTCCACAGATTCATCGAGGTCCATCACGGGCGCGAAATCGAGGTTTATGCCGACCGCGAGAAGCTCTTTCGCTATCGCTGCGCCGATCATCCTCGCCAGCTCGGGATCGTTCTTAGCCCCAACGACGCTCATCGGGGGAAACTCGGTGAACGGCGCCTTCAGCCTTGCCACCCGACCCCCCTCCTGATCTATCGAGATTATCACCGGCAGGTCCGGCGACGCCTTCTGCAATCCCTGCGTCAGCTTCAGGATTTCCTTCGGGGCGCCGAGGTTGGGCGGAAACAATATGACGCCACCAAGGCCGCTCCGGACGGCGCTTATAATATCGCCCTTTGCTTTTTTCCCGTCGAACCCGGAGATGAAAAGCGCGCCGAGTTCTTTGAGGAAATCGGGGTTGAACGGCAACGGGTAGCCTTGTGATGAGGGGCGCTGCATAAGAGAGTGATGAATGATAAGTAATGAGTGATGAGTGTAGGGGCGACCGGCCGGTCGCCCCTACACATCGCTTATCATTTCGTTACCTCTATGATTCACGGTTGAAACGTAAAACTTAGGGTGTCATCCTGAGCGGTCGAGGTCAAGTCTGTGTTTAAAGTGAAATGTGTTATCCCATTTGTCGCAGCTTTCGCCATTTGTGCGTTGGCGGTTTTTCATGTGGCGGCGAATGACGCGCACCGCCCTGACATCATCATGATAACCGTTGACACGCTGCGCGCAGACCGTCTCTCCGGCTACGGTTACGAGCGGCGCACATCACCCGCGATTGATGCGCTGATGAACGAGGGCATCCGTTTCGAGGACGCGTTGACCGCCATCCCCCTCACCGGCCCCTCCTTTTCCTCGATAATGACATCCCACTATCCGCACGAGACCGGCGCCACGCGAAACGGCCTTCCAATGGACAGAACTTTTCCTACGCTTGCCGAGTTGCTCAAACGACACGGCTACGCCACCGGCGCGATAATAAGCAACTGGACGCTCAAGCGTGAAATCAGCGGCATGGATCGCGGGTTCGATTATTACAATGACGATCTCAAATCGAAGCGCACAATAGCGGTCAGCGAGCAGGACGCCCGATGCGTCACCAATCTTGCTATCGCATGGATAAATCGGGCGGCGAAAGCGAGGCCGTTTTTCGCATGGGCGCATTATTCCGACACCCATACGCCATATAAATTGAGGAAGCAGTTTGCATTCCGGCTCCGGAAAGGCGAGACGGAAGATTCGCCTTCCTACCGATACGACACCGAGGTCGCTTATGTTGATTTCCATATTGGCAGGCTGCTGCGCTTTCTCGAGTCACGAAATCTCAAGAACGATGCGTTGATAATTTTCCTCGCCGATCATGGCGAATCACTTGGGGAGCACGATTACTTCGGCCATGGGCGGCAGGTCTATCAACCAATAATCCGGGTTCCGCTGTCCATAACCGGGCCGGGAATATATTCCGGCATAGTATGCAAAGCCGGTGTCTCGCTGCTCGATGTTATGCCGACCATATTGAGCCGCGTGGGCATTTCGCTGGACGGATTGAGGGGAAGGAACCTGATAGCCAGTGGAGGCATGCCCGTTCTGGTTTCTGAGTTTACGCGCTTTTTCGAGACTTATCACGGCGCCGTGCCGGATGCCGCCGCGGCAAGGAAGGTTATGCCGGGGGCCAAGCCTTTGCGCATCGGCGTCATTGAAGGCGATTGGAAACTAATCCATTCTCCCGAGGAAGACCTGCGTGCGCTCTACAACCTGAGCGCCGACCCGCTGGAATTGGACAATATATCTGTAAATAATAAGGCGAGGACAGCGGTAATGACCCGAAGGGCATGGGATTTATTTCAGGAGACCAACCCCAAAAATCCGCCAAAGCCGCGGTTGATTCCCCCCGACGTGAGAAAAAACCTCGAATCTTTGGGATATTTGCAATAGGTTTTTACGGGGCGCATGGCGTTTGCGCGGTCATCAGCCGAAACGTATATGATTTTTGGCTTCCCAGCCCAGCTCGCTCCGCGCTTTTGAGTCGTCCAGAAGAACCGAGTGGTGAAGCAGGCTTTCCTCGACTTTGTAGTAATACTGAGTGATTCCCAGCTTCCTTGTTAAAAAATTCACTGGTGTTATAATCGGTCCCGGGAGGCTGATTTTGCGGGAGTGGTTCAGCCTGAGGAATTCGCTGAGAGGCGCGGTTTCCCTGCCCATGAGGTTGAACACGCCCCTCACGTTCTTGTGGACGGCCAACTGTATGGCGGAAACGACGTCCCTCACGTGGATGAGGTTGATCATGGGATCGTACCCCATGGGTTTGAGTACCAGCGGCGAATCGAAATAGGCATTCATACTGCCGTGGATGTTGCGCCCTATGATGCTTGTGGGGCGCAGAACAACGATATTTATGTTCTTGGCGTCCATGCGGGAGCGGCAAATCATGTCCGCATCAACTCGATCCCGAATCCACGTGTCTGCGGATTTCGAGAAGTTGAGGTCTGCATCCTCATCGAGCAGGACGGGGTTATCGGCCTTGATCTGATAAACGATATGGCTTGATTTGAAAATAAATTTCTTGATAAGCTGGTTCTCGATGCACGTATCGAGGAGGTTTTTCGTGCCCTCCACGTTAAGCTGATGGCTCTTTTCCCCGTAGTCCTTCCGGCTGGAATAGAACGCCAGGTGTATGACCGTGTCAATGGCGGCTTCCTTGAAATAATCGGAGAGAAAGAGGTTCGTGAGTTGCCGGCCCTTCAGGATGTCGGTCTGTTTGTATATGAACCGCTTCTTGTCGAAGTCCTCGAAATAGTACGGCATCTCCCCGATGGCCGTGCCAACTATGGTGCCTGCTTTGCGGTCGAAATAGAGCTGGTTGGCAACCTGCCTCCCAAGTGTGCTCGTAACGCCCGTGATGAGAACATTCTTCTTTTCCATGCAGAAAACCCTCCGCCGCTAAATAATAACCGAATACCACCCTTTAGATTTAAGTAACCTATAATTCCGTCCCTGTCAAGGACTACTCGAAGTGGCGGCAGGCTATAGGCGGCGGGGAGCGCCAATTTGAATCCGTGATTTGGAAATCCCTTAAATCACGGAAAAGCGCAATCGAATCACGGGTTTGCGGAATGTAGGGGCAGACCCACGTGTCTGCCCGCAGAGCGAATATACGGGTTCGCCCTTACAGTTTACGGCCCGCCGTCTCGAACTGGTAATCTTGGCCGCGCCCGGGTTTGACGAGTACGGTGTCTCCTTCGCGCACCTCGCCGAGCAGGATTTTCTTTGCGAGCGGGTCTTGTATGCGTTTTTGAATTACGCGCCTGAGTGGCCGCGCGCCGTAAACCGGGTCGAAGCCCTCCTTTGCAATGGCCTTCTTGGCCGCATCGCTAAGCTCGACTGCGATCTTATGATCTTCAAGGCGCTTTGATAGTTGCCTGAGCAGTATCTCGACGATTTTTTCGATGTCCTTAAGCTCGAGCGCCCTGAAGAAGATGATGTCATCGAGGCGATTCAGGAATTCGGGCCGGAAGTGGAGCCTGAGATCGTCTATAACAAGCTTTTTCATCTCATCCATGTCTCGCGCCTCGTGAACGTGATGGCTGCCTATGTTGCTGGTCATAATGACCACGGTATTTTTGAAGTCCACAGTGCGGCCCTGGCCGTCGGTGAGACGGCCGTCGTCGAGCAATTGCAGGAGGGCGTTAAAAACCTCCGGGTGCGCTTTTTCTATTTCATCGAACAACACCACGGAATATGGTCGGCGGCGGACGGCTTCTGTCAGTTGGCCGCCTTCCTCGTAGCCGACATAGCCCGGCGGGGCGCCGATAAGGCGGCTCACCGTATGCCTCTCCTGGTACTCGCTCATGTCTATGCGCACCATGTTGTTCTCATCGTCGAAGAGGAACTCGGCCAGCGCCCGCGCGGTCTCCGTTTTACCGACCCCGGTGGGGCCGAGGAAAATAAAGCTGCCGATGGGGCGTTTCGGGTCGCTCAGTCCCGAGCGCGCCCTGCGGACCGCATCGGCCACCGCCATAAGCGCTTCATCCTGACCAATGACGCGCAACCCCATCCGCGCCTCCATCTCCACAAGCTTCTCCCTCTCCCCCTCGAGCATCTTCGAGACGGGTATCCCGGTCCACTTGCTCACCACCTCGGCCACGTCCTCTTCGTCAACCTCCTCCTTCAGCATTTTGCGATCCTTCTGGAGGTCTGCGAGGCGGGCGTTTTCGGTTTCGAGGTTCTTCTGGAGGTCGAGCAAGGCGCCGTATCGCAGCTCTGCAACGCGGTTCAGGTCTCCCTTGCGCTCGGCGGTTTGCTCCTCTGTTTTCGTGGCCTCTATCTTCTCTTTGATTTCGCGTATGCGCGAGATGCCCTCTTTTTCGAGCTGCCAATGTGCCTTCATGGCGCCGCTTTTTTCGCGCAGATCGCTGATTTCCTTCTCGATATTATCAAGCCTTTCGCGGCTTGCGTTATCCTTCTCCTTCGACAGCGCCTGTTTTTCGATTTCGAGCTGCATGATGCGCCGCTCGACCTCGTCAATCTCGACCGGCATTGAATCAATCTCGATGCGCAGGCGACTTGCGGCCTCGTCTATGAGGTCAATGGCCTTATCCGGCAGAAACCGGTCGCTGATATAGCGATGTGATAATGTAGCGGCGGCCACGAGGGCGGCGTCCTGGATGCGGACGCCGTGGTGCACCTCGTATCGCTCCTTTAGGCCGCGGAGGATGGCGATGGTGTCTTCGACGGAAGGCTGGCCGACGTAGACGGGCTGGAAGCGTCGCTCGAGCGCCGCGTCTTTTTCGACGTGTTTGCGGTATTCGTCGAGGGTAGTTGCGCCAATGGCGTGTAATTCGCCGCGTGCGAGGGCCGGCTTGATCATGTTCGAGGCGTCTACGGCGCCCTCGGCGGCTCCCGCGCCGACCAGCGTATGCATCTCGTCTATGAACATGATGATCTCGCCCTCGGAGCCGGTCACTTCCTTGAGCACCGCTTTCAGGCGGTCTTCGAATTCTCCGCGATATTTCGCGCCGGCGAGAAGCGAGCCGATATCGAGCGCCACCACGCGCTTGTTCTTCAACGACTCCGGCACGTCCCCTGCGATTATGCGCTGCGCAAGGCCCTCCACGATGGCCGTCTTGCCGACGCCCGGCTCGCCGATCAGCACGGGGTTATTCTTGGTGCGGCGGTTCAATACCTGGATAACGCGACGTATCTCCTCGTCGCGGCCTATGACGGGGTCGAGTTTGCCTTTTCGGGCCTCTTCGGTAAGGTCGCGGCCGTATCTTTTAAGCGCCTGATATTTATCCTCCGGGCTTTGATCGGTGACGCGCTGCCCGCCGCGGATTTCCACGAGAACGCGGTAGATGGCGTCCTTCGTCACCCCCATGGCCGTAAGCCATGCCATCTCCTTGTCCTCGGCGAGCGCCAGGAGGATATGCTCGGTGCTCACGTACTCGTCCTTGAGGCGCTCTGCCTCGTTCTGGGCCGATTCGAGGGTCTTGTTGAGGCGGGGTGTAATGTAAAGCTGCCCCATACTGGCGCCCGAAACCTGAGGCATGCGCCCCAGGCGCTCCTTCAGCTCCGCGAGAATCGCTTCGGGGCTTGCGCCGAGTTTTGCAAGCACCGGCCGGATCACACCGTCTTTCTGTTCTACCAGCGCCACAAAGACATGCTCGCTGTCAAGCGCCTGATGGCCGTATTGCGAAGCAACGCCCTGCGCCGCCTCGAACGCCTCCTGCGCCTTTATCGTGAATTTGTTCCACCGGATAGCCATAAATTACCTCTTAAGGTTGAATCCATAGCGGTGTTAGGCGTAAAAAAACAACCCTTTGCGCCGTTTTCGCCCAATGCTTATATGCAAATATAGTCATCCTTTTTAACATTTCAAGCTATTCCCCCCGCAATCCGAAGTAGGAACGACCCTGGCCGGACAGGCCATCCGGTCGCCCCTACATGGACCATGTTGCGCTTAATGCCAGGTCAATGTAATATTCAGGGGAGGAGAAATACTATGGAACAAAATCCCCAAACGGCTCAGCGCCTTGAAATCGTGATGGATGAAGAAACCGCCAATGGGGCGTATGTCAATCTGGCGATGGTGAATCATACGGGCGACGAGTTTACCCTCGATTTCGTTTATGTGCCGCCCAACGCGCCCAAGGCAAAACTTCGGGCGCGGCTGATTTCAAGCCCCCCGCACACAAAGCGGCTCCTCCTGGCCCTGCAGGAGAATGTCCGGCGGTATGAAGAACGGTTCGGGACCATAGACGCGGGCAAGGCTCTCGAGCCGGGCGATATTTCAAAAAATGCGGGACATGCATAGGGAATTATGATAATTGATGAGTGATGAATGATGAATAAATAAGGACATTATTAACTCATTACTCATCACTCTTCTTTGGATTATCCCATGTGATTCTGCAGAGAGTTGAAATCTGCATATTAATCTGTTATTATTGCTTGTTTTAAGCAATCAATAAATTGAATGCGGAGGTTTAAACAGTAAATGGTGAAGATCCGATTGCAACGGGCCGGGGCAAGAAACAGGCCTTTCTACCGGATCGTGGCTGCCCACGTGGAAGCCAAACGGGATGGGAGATTTCTGGAAATTATCGGGACTTACAATCCGCGCCTGAATCCGCCAAAGGTTGACGTGAAAGAAGACCGCGTTGCGCACTGGCTTGGCGTTGGAGCGCAACCAACTCAGACTGTCGCTCGACTCCTCAGGAAAAAGGGGATCGGTAAGGAGGCCGCATGAAACAACTGGTTGAATACATAGCCCGCGCCCTGGTTGACAACCCGGACAGGGTGGAGGTTAATGAGGTGGCCGGTGAACAAACCGCCGTGCTGGAGCTCAAGGTCGCTACCGAAGACCTGGGCAAGGTCATCGGAAAACAGGGCCGAACGGCCAAGGCCATCCGCACCATTCTGCAAGCCGCCTCGACCAAAACAGGAAAACGAACCGTCCTCGAAATAATCGAGCCCCCCCGCGCAGAGGGATGATGACCATAGGCGCTGTCGCCGGCGCACATGGATTGCGCGGCGAAGTGCGATTTTCCTCCTGCCTCGTGGGACATCTGGACATAACCAATGTCCAGGAAGTCATTCTGGTTCCTCCCAAAGGAGCCCCCGAAAACAGGCGACTGATGGGTGTCCGGCGTGGGCCGAAAGGTTACATGCTGAAATTCGAGGGGGTGGATTCGCGGGAGGATGCCGAGAGGCTCATGGGCGCTGAATTGCAGGTGGACGCCGCCCTCCTGCCTCCGGCGGAAGTCGGGGAATATTACTGGCGGGACCTGGTCGGCCTCAAGGTTGAAACGGTTAACGGGGAAACGGTAGGGACGGTCAAAGGGCTTATCCCCGGCGGCGGGCACGACCTTCTGGTGGTGGACACCGGTTCACGCGAGGCGCTTATTCCGGCGGTTGAGCCGATCATCGCGTCGGTGGATGTTGAAAAGGGCCTCATAGTGGTTGACGCGCCGGAGGGGCTTTTGGAAGGCTAGCGATGCTTACGGTGGACATCATCACGTTGTTTCCCGAGATGTTCACGGGCGTCTTTGAGAGTGGGGTCATTGGCCGGGCGATGGGAAAGGGATTGATCGCCATCAGGGTGCACGATCTGAGGCCCTTCGGGATAGGCAGGCATCGGATAGTGGATGACGCGCCTTTTGGCGGTGGGGACGGGATGGTGATGATGGCCGAGCCGGTCGCCAGGGCATTAGAGAATATTCTAGGCGAGGAGCGCGAGAGTACCCGCGTTATCCTGACCACGCCTCAGGGAAAGCCTTTCTGCCAGGAAATGGCGCAGCGGCTCACTGAAGAGGAGCGCGTTGCCGTGCTGTGTGGCAGGTACGCAGGCGTTGATGAGAGGGTGCGGCAATTTCTGGTGGACGAGGAGATTTCAATCGGGGATTACGTTCTTTCGGGGGGCGAATTGCCGGCCATGGTCATCGTGGACGCGGTGGTCAGGCTGGCGCCTGGGGTGCTTGGCAACGAAGACAGCCCCTTGAACGACAGTTTCCCTGAACGCCTAGAACACGCCCAGTACACGCGCCCGCGCGCATGGAGAGGGCATAGCGTTCCGGAGGCTCTTATTTCGGGCGACCACGAAAGAATAAGGTCCTGGCGCGAAGCGGACAGCGAACGCCGCACAATGGAACGCAGGCCGGACCTGATGAAGCGGGTTAAAAAGAATGCCACATGATTGCATCAATATTGGAAATATTGGAGTAGACAGGCCATGATAGATCTAGTGAAACATGCCGAGGAAAAATACTCGAACCTGGGCAAGGAACTGCCTCGGTTCAGGCCCGGCGACACCGTTAAAGTGTGGGTAAAAATTCAGGAGGGCGACAAGGAGCGCCTGCAAGCTTTCGAGGGCGTGTGCATCCGCCGCAAGAAGGGAGGAGTAAGAGCGAGCTTCACGGTGCGGAAGGTCAGCTATGGCATCGGAGTTGAGCGCATCTTCCCGACGCGTTCGCCAATGATTGATAAGGTGGAGGTTGTGCAGCGAGGCAGGGTGAGGCGTTCACGGCTGTATTACCTGCGTTCTCTGCGCGGCAAGGCGGCGCGGGTAAAGACCAGGCGCCGGGAACAGACCACCGCTTGATCGCAACGAAAGGGGCTTGAGGCGGAATGATCCTCCAGGAGATCGTTCTGGAAGGCGTAAAATGCTTCCGCGAGAAGCGCAATATCCCGCTGAAGCCCGGTTTTGATCTTGTTTACGGTCCAAACGAGTCCGGAAAAACCACACTTTTAGAAACTATTTACATCCTTCTCGATCCACTTCGCAACGTGGGCGAGGAGGAAGAATATCCCTCGTGGGGGCCGCCCGGCCCTTCCCGAGCGGGAATTGTGATTCAGGAGGGGCAGGATTCCTACCGCATAACCAAGGACTTCGTCAACGGCCAGGTTTCCCTCTCCCGTCGTAATCCTCAAACCCAAAAATACGAATCGGTAGCTACCGACCCCGCGCGAATAGACACTTTCCTGAGACAGAACATTGGGATTCCCCCAATCTCCACATTCCGAAGGCTCTTTTGCTTCGATCGCAAGGATTTGCCGAGTGGCCGGCAGAAGGTTGTGGCGCAGCGAGTGCAAACGCAGGCGCCTTCTCCCGCCCCCGGGGCAGGCGTACAGCCGTCTTTCGCTGCCCCGCAGGTCGCCGTTACTCCCCCCGCCGGATACGGGCTGACCGTCGAGGAGAAAAAGAGGCGCCTCGACGAGCTTCGCTCTCAACGGGACAAAGCGAAAGCCGTCGCCGACATCCAGTTCGAGATTGACGGCCTGGAGAGCAAGCTGTTCGACATCGAAAACAAGATCAAGGGCATCAGGTCTGAGGAGGACCACCGCGATCAATTGCAGAATCAATTGAAAAAGCTCAGCTCGTTCCAGGAGCTTCCCCGCGACATCATCCACCGCATCGAGGATTTCGAGGGCACCCAGCGCGAGCAGCACAAGATGGTCAATGTCATGGATCAGCAGATCGGCGAGGCACAGACGGCCTACATGCAGATTCATTCCCGGACCCCTTTCCACAAGGAACAGAACTTCCTGATAGCGGCGGGGTGCGTCGCCGCAGGCATTATCACCCGCTTTATCGGCCTTCAGGAAAAGTTTGGATTCGTCAACTTCATCCAGTTGCTGCTCATCGTGGCGGGCCTCGGCCTTGTCATCTGGATCGTTTTCAATGAAATGAATGCGCGCACAACAGAAACAGAAGCCGAGGAAAAACTGGAAAAACTGAAGGATGAGCTAAAAGAGATAGAAAAAAAGTTCGAGGTGGAAAGCAGTGTCATCAAGCGAATGATGGTTGACGCCGGCGTCGAGGACCCGAAGGAACTGCACGACAAACTCAAAGAATACCGCGACCTGATGACGAAAGTGGAAGAGTTTGACGAGCGAATAGAAAAGTCCAAGAGGGCCGCTGGCTACTCCCAGCTTGAACGGGAGCGGAAACAGTATTCGGAGCGCATCGAGGAGCTGAACAATCAGATGCGCCAGGCGGGCGGCGCCGGGTTTGTCCAGGACCCCGCAGACATTCAACGCGAAATAGATTCGCTCCAGTACTCCCTGGATCACCCCGGCGCGGCACCGCCTCCCACTGCCGCCGCCCCTGCTTTCGCCCCCGCCCCTCCCATGCCCATGGGAGGCGGTGGGATGCCACCCCTTGGCAATCCGATAGGCGGTGACGATTTTCTCGGAGGGGGAGATTTTATAGCGGGATTATCCGCGCCGACGCCTGGGCCGCCGATGCCCGCTGACAGTACGATGATTTCCGATAAGCCTTTAGCTGCCGCCGAAGGCGCGGAAAACCCCGTAGATTCGCTCTGGGCCACCGCCGAGGCGTTCTCCGGCCTTGATCGCAGCACCCTGATAATGCAGATCAAGGATCAATTCAACGCCCGCGTGGCCGCTTTCACCAATAAGACCTACGGCGAAGGGGACCTGTCCAGCGAAAAAACCGTGAGCTTGAGAACCACCACTGGCAGTTACACCGACCTGGAAAAGCTCTCACCGTCATCGCAGGACGCGGCATGGCTGGCGCTGAAGCTCAGCCTCATCGAAAACATCCTCAAGAAAAAGGTTATGCCGGTCGTTATGGACGACCCGCTTCGCTACCTTGACGACGCCCGCCTCGCAAACGTCAGCAAGGCATTGAAAAAGCTCGGCAGCCTCGGCCAGGTTGTCCTGGTAAGCACACAACGGGCGCACAGCAAGATTGCAGACCTGGCGGTGAGTCTTGCCCCCACCCCGGAAAAAACATGATCCGATATAAAATAGTCGAGATTTCGACCGTAACGGACGATCAGATAGAGTCCGTCGTTAACGATTTTACAGCAAAGGGCTGGAACTTCGAGCATATCCAATTCGCCATGCGGGAGGGCAGCAAGCGCCCTGCTATGGCGTTCATTTTTTTCACCAGGGAAGTCAATGAGAATGAGCCTCAACAGGCGCAAGGGCCAGTTGGGCCGCAGGAGCCGGCGGATTCTTCACCGCCGGCGCCGGAAGTTTCAATATGAACCAAAAAAGGTCGGTTATGGGTGACCAAAGACAACAAAGACGGGGTACCCCACCTTCAGTGAAGGTGGGGTACCCCGTGGCGCCGTCCGACGAACGGCGCCGCAATTCAATAGCTCCGATTTGGTTATTACTCCTCCTTACTTTAGTTTTTTTCACAGGATGCGCGGGCGCCGGTGTTGAGCGAAAAAAAAAGGCGGAGCCGCTTGAGAAATATCGCGTGGCGCTATTGAATGGTGGAGCGTATCGCTCAGTACAGGAGCAGGCCGCAATGGACCTCGGCGGCTTACAAGAGGTGGAATTGGTCACCGGCGATGAGTTGGATTCCATTCTCTCGGAAGCCGGCAAATCCCCATCGAGCCTCTTCGAGGCAAAGTCATTTGACGACGTGGCGAAAATTCAATCGCTCGATTTTGTGTTGGTGCTTCAGCAGGCGCCTGCGGCTTACGTCATGGGAAGTGTCGGCCTGCTTTCCATCAACTGGCGCACTAAAACCTTAAAGGTTATTCCCGCTATAAAAGTGCCTGAACGGCCGGCCGACTGGCTGCTTGAAACGCACAACGGCTGGGCAAAATTCACCTCCGACCCGCCCGGCGCATCCGTAACACTCGACAATAAAATAATAGGCCATACGCCCATGTTGACAATGCTGGACAAGTCAAGGCACAAGGCGGTTATTAGCTGGACGCCGAAATATTCCCGCTCGGTGGAAGTTGATCTCGACAAGCGCAATTGGGTGCATGTCCGCGCGCCGGAGCAATATCTGGCCAAGCACCAGAAAAAGGGAATTTATGGTCGAATGAAAGACGCCGACGAAAAATACGGCGAACCCATGTTCATTATTTTATACGCAGTAATCATGCTGGGCAGCGTTGCGCTGCTGTTTTTCTGAACTTTTTTATGTTATTTTACAAAGATATAATGATATTGAGTTTTTCGTTCTTTAGCGTAATTTTTGGTTTCTATTTGATCAGAAGTTATTATAATCCAACTAAAAGTAAATTCATTAGCGATCTTATTTCACTATTAACAAGTATCAATAAGCCTTTCATGGGCGAGGAATATGCAAATCGTTTTGCAAGTAATAATTTAAGAGGCTTTGGCATTATCGGAGTCGCTCTTGGAATGATTTCATCGTTAATCTTATTTTTGAAGTATATACATTTTAACATTTTTATAATTATGCCATCAGGCCTTATAAAATTTATCGGGAACCTGAATATTACGCCTGTAATAGAGCACTCTGAATTACTAGGTTTTTCTATATTTATAATTCTAAGCATTGTAGTTTTAATAAAATTATTTAAAAAAACCTTATTTTAACAGGGTGTTGAAAAACCCAATGTTTCATCTTCTTGTAGGGGGGGAAATCGCGGAAATCTGGGACTTATCTATTCACTAAGTAGGGACAGTGACCTCTAATCTCTTATTAGGGGGCCGATTGTTCCTATGGGGCTGAGAAAGGTTTTTAAAGCGCCCTCATGCGCAAGCTGCTTTTAATAAATCCCGGCCATCTGGCGTCTCCCGTCTGGGGATGGCGATCCTTTCCCGCTCATTTGCATCATATGTGGTCTGCGTTAATCGCCGATGGGGCGATTGAGGTCGTTGACTACAATGTGGAATTCGGCGCGCCGGGGCCGGAAGCGAGGGCCGATTTTCTCGGGCGCCTGAGGGAAGACCTGTCGAAACGGGAATTTGATGTTGCGGGTATCTCATGCTGGTCGAGCCTGAACGTCACCGCTTCCCATGCCGTTTCGAGGATAATCCGTGAAATCCGTCCCGGGGTCCCGATCATCGTCGGCGGCTATCACCCGTCGGCGAGGCCGGGGGATTTTCCCGCGGAGCTTTTTGACGTTGTCGTACGCGGATGCGGGATTGGCGTCTTGAGGGATGCGATGCGCGGAGAACGCCTCGATCCGGGACAAATGAATAAAACAGGAGATTCACCGCAACTCGCAAGGCCGCGGTGGAACGGATTCCCTTATGGGGTGACGGGAAGCGCGATGGGAATATACCTCAGTCGCGGCTGCCCCTACCGCTGCTCGTTCTGCATGGAAACCGTCATGGGGCGGAAATGGATGGCGCTCGATCCGCTGGAAAGCGCCGAGGCGGTTGTCGAAGCTATAAATGTGACCAGGACGCCCTTTCTCCAGCTTTACGATCCGCTTTTCGGGCTGAACCCGAGGTGGCGACGCGCTTTTTGGGATGCTCTCCTCGGCATGCGAAAGCGATTCAATAAAAAAACGTTTATTTGGGCGCAGATTAGAAGCGATTCGATTACTCCGGACGATGTCAAGCGAATGCGCAAATTCAGGGTGCAGCTTGCCATCGGCCTTGAAGCCGCATCGGCGAGCATACTTCGTGTCATGAACAAATCGCGCAATCCCGAGCGCTATCTTAAAAAATTTGCCGAGATGAGCGATTATCTGGACAGGGAAAAAACGCATCACCAGGCTTTTCTGATATTCAACCACCCCGGCGAAACGCCGCAAACGCTCGATGAAGCGCGCAACTGGCTGCTCCACCTGCTCGCCAAAAAGAAAAAAAGCTATCTCACCTTGCTAGGACAGCGATACATGTATTTCCCCGGCTCGCCTCTCGATGAAAAATGGGGCGAATTAAAGGAGATGCACGGCACAAGAGTGCTGCATCCCTCCTGGTGGCTCGAAGAGGATGATCACCACGATAAGGCGGGGGCGGTCATCCCCTCCGCGGCGCTCGAAAAAGCCGGCCAATTGGAGCGATGGAAGGACATAATGCTGGAGGCAAACGCGAGAAACCTTGAGGTCGCCTCGAAAGCCAATCGCCCCGACGTGGAAACCTTTGGCAAGCAATTCAGCGCGCTGAATTTGCAGAAGACAGTGGACAGTCGAAAGTAAGAAAAATTAAGTTCAGACAAGGGGTTTAAACCCCTTGTCTGCGTTCCTTTGTTTCAGAAAGTCAAGCAATTTTTTTCAACTGACGTCTCCACAGCCCACGCGGCGGTTTGTTTTTCAAAGCCTTCAGCGAAGTCTTTTTCGTCTATCCTGTAAAAAGCGCAACACGTGCCGCAAACGGCGAGTTTACCTCCCAGGTGACGAACCTTTTGGATCAGTTCATTCAGGCCGCCGAATATGGGGCTGGACATTTTTTCCGCAACGCCGCGGCGGGCCAATAAGGCCCCTTCGGTAACAAACCACACCACAACATCATGCCCCGCGTCAAGGGCGGTGGAAGCGAGAACCAGAGCCACCGCGGCCCGGTCGGGATTGCTTGTGGAAGAAGTCACTGCGTAAAAGAATTTTTCCTTTTTCATAGCCGAATCTCCTCATTGTCGGTCTTGCCGCGACTTTCCTGCGGCAAGATAGAAGGAGAATTCCTAAATCAAGGCGGGAAGGCAGCGGCGGGTATTATGCCCGTGAAACTCACGGGGCCTCTCGATCCCTTTCAAATTAAGGGTGTGAAGCCGATATTAAACATTACCGTACTGCCTCCGTTTAATGAGATTGCCACGCAATAGGTCTTAAAAGAACACAGACAAGGGGTTTAAACCCCTTGTCTGAACATAATTTTTCTTTCAGATAACTATTCTAATTTGAAATGCTTTTTATGCAACACGGTATAAACTGCGGGCATAGCGCTATTTGGCCACTGCCTATTGTTGACTACATAAGTTTACGTCTTACCCTCTTTGTATACGCGTAAAACGAAGAAAGGCCCCTTTTTATGAAAACAATACTCATTGTGATCGCGATTATCATCGCCTGGCGCCTGATACGGAAACAGGCGCTCTCTCAATCGGCTTGAAAACCTATCAAGGACGTCCGTGACAGACGTCCGGGAAACGATGGCGCCTGCGGGCAATAGAGGTTAAAAGATGAAGGTAATAGGGGATGCGGCGAACAGGCTGAGATGGATCGGCGCGCCGGTCGGCGCGGCGCTGGGCGGGTTGTACAGCTATTTTTTCGGCTGTCACACCGCTTGAGGCGTCACCGGGAACCTGTGGGTCACAGGTTTGGCGGGCGCGGTGCTGGGCTATGCGCTGGTGGATGCTTTATTGTCTTGGAAAAAGCCCCAGTAGGTGACAGGTGATAATCTTGGTATGCAGGGGCGGCTTATTATAAACCGCCCCTGCAAGTTGCATTTTTAGCGTGTTGGTTCGGGAACTGGGGAGGGGGGCGGGGTTCCGCCGGGTGCGCCCGGAACCGGTTCGGGACACGGGGCGGTAGAGCCGGCTATTTCGCCGGACCAGTTTGAATCTCCGCGCGGGTTGAGTGTCTTGATCCGGTAGTGGTAGTCCGTTTTGCAAGTCAGCCCTGTTTGATCCGTGTAAGCGGTGGTGTGGGACGGTACCGTCGCAATGTCGGCCCATGAGCCGGTGGATGCGTCGCGTCGCTGAATAACAAAGCCCGTTTCCTCAACTGAAACGTCTTTCCATTTGAGTTGTATTGATGTTGGAGATGCGGTGGCGGCGACAAAATCCGCCGGGGGTGGCGGCGGGAAATAGATGCTTGAGAAGGCCTTCTGGAACTTCGGCATGTAAATGTTCGCGTATCGCTCGAGGCTGGTGCCGGTGAATATCCACGCCTTTCCCTCCTGGATGTGTATAACCTGCATCCAATGCAGCATGGCCTTGCCCTGCA
>Ga0209777_10003446_pt1 | contig 19614 bp, 16 predicted proteins | sample FrelakmetHBP12HB_FD_187147 | JGI IMG/M metagenome (GOLD analysis project Ga0209777, IMG submission 187147) | Freshwater lake sediment microbial communities from the University of Notre Dame, USA, for methane emissions studies -HBP12 HB (SPAdes)... | ecosystem: Environmental > Aquatic >...
AATGGGTCCTAAGGGTGCCGTGGAAATTATCTTCAAGAAAGAGATAGCCGAATCTCCGGATCCGGAAAAGGCAACTGAGGAAAAGCTAAAAGAATTCGTGGAGAAATTCGCCAATCCCTACATTGCTGCGGAAAGAGGATATCTGGATGATGTGATAGAGCCTAAAGAGACCCGTCCGAGACTGATTAAAGCCCTTTCAATGCTGGAGACGAAAAAGGATTCCAATCCGCCGAAAAAACACGGAAACATTCCGCTGTAAAACGAGTTTGGAGTTTGTTCGTTTGTTAGTTTGGCGAGTCTTTCGTAGCGCGAGGCCTCAAGGTCTTGAGACTTTCAGCCTCGCAATGCGACCCTGAAAGGGTCGCGCTACGAGATAAAAATATGTTCAGAAAAATTCTTATAGCCAATCGGGGCGAGATTGCGGTCAGGATTATCCGGGCTTGCAGAGAGTTAGGGATAAAGGCGGTAGCGGTCTATTCTGAGATCGACCGGAAAGCTCTGCACGTGCGCATGGCAGATGAAGCATATTTTATCGGTCCTTCTCCTTCCACTGCCAGTTATCTCAATATGGAAAATCTTATCGAGGTGGCAAAAAAAGCCGGTTGCGAGGGGATTCATCCGGGTTACGGTTTTCTGGCAGAAAATCCTGTGTTCGCCCGAAAGATTGAAGAACAAGGATTGGTCTTCATAGGTCCGCCTGCATCAGCTATTGAGCTTTTAGGTGATAAAATGGCTGCCAGGAAAACCATGAAAAAAGCAGGGATAGAAGTTGTGCCAGGAACAGAGGAGCCTTTAGAATCTGAAGAGCAAGGACTCAGGATAGCTCGAAAAACAGGTTTTCCAATTTTAATCAAGGCAGCAGGTGGTGGTGGAGGAAAGGGGATGAGAGTCGTAAGACAAGAAAAGGATTTGAAAGAGGCGATGAGAGCCTGCGCCTCTGAAGCCAAATCTGCTTTTGCAGATGCCAGGATTTATATCGAGAAATATCTGGAAAAGCCAAGGCACGTGGAGATTCAAATCTTGGGAGATAAATTTGGAAACGTGATACATTTAGGTGAAAGGGAATGCTCTATCCAGAGAAGACATCAAAAGGTAATCGAAGAATCTCCTTCGCCTATCGTGGATGAAAAGATGAGAAAGAAAATCGGTGAGACCGCAGTCAGAGCGGCTAAAGCGGCCGGATACTATAATGCCGGCACTATGGAGTTCCTGGTCGACTCTGATAAGAATTTTTATTTCCTGGAGGCAAATACCCGTCTGCAGGTAGAACATCCGGTTACCGAAATGGTCACCGGGATCGACATAGCCAAAGAGCAGATAAGGATCGCCTCTGGTTCACCTCTGAGTTACAAGCAAGAGGATGTTTCCTGGAAAGGTGCGGCTATCGAATGTAGAATCTATGCGGAGGACCCGGAAAATAATTTCCTGCCTTCAACCGGGATAGTTTCCTATTACGAAGAGCCGTCTGGTCCGGGTATCAGAGTCGATGCTGGTCTGTACGAGAGCTGCGAAATTCCGATTTACTATGACCCTATTATAGGAAAGCTGATCACCTGGGGAGCGAACCGGGACGAAGCTATTCAGAGGATGAAAAGAGCTTTATCTGAATATCATATCTCAGGAGTGGCTACCACCATACCTTTTCACATCCAGGTGATGGACAATGAAAAATTCAAACGAGGCGAGCTGTCCACTCATTTCATTCAGGAAGAGTTCAGTCAAGGGCTTAAAGTAACACTTGAAGAAGATGAGTTGAAGATGGCGGCGTTGTTTGCGGCATTAGCGGAATATCAAAATAAAAAAAGGGTTAAATCCGCCTTTGGCGGAAAGGATTCAAGGGTTCAAGAGAAAGAAAATCCGTGGAAGATGGAGGGAAGAAGAAGAGGTTTGAGGAGATTAGGGATGTAGGGACAGAACAATGTTCTGTCCCTACTATAAAGCGATACTTTAGGGATTATATGAAATACATTGCCAGAATTGAAGATAAGAATTATCAAATCGATATAACTGAAACCGATAGAAGATTGGTAGTCAAGCTTAACGGCAAACTAATTTCAGTTGATTTCGCTCAGGTCAAACCCCCAAACTTCTTCTCATTTTTGGTGGATAATAAATCCTTCGATGTGGAAATAATAAAAAATTCTGAGTCCTGCTGGGTTAACATGAACGGGAGAAAATATAAATGCTTTTTAGAGGATGAGAAACTTTACCGGTTAAAGGACATAGCTGGTTTTAAAAAAGAGATTCTTCATGAGAAGGAGCTTAAAACTCCGATGCCAGGTCTGGTTCTGGCAATTGAGGTCAAGGAAGGAGACTTGGTCAAAACCGGGCAGGGCGTTGCGATAGTCGAAGCGATGAAGATGGAGAATGAATTAAAAGCTAAGTTTGATGGGAGGGTGAAAAAGATTAAGGTGAAGCCGGGGCAGGCAGTGGACAAGGATGAAGTTCTGGTGATATTTGAATAAAAAACATTCAAAAGTTCAAAGGTTCAAGGGAAAAGGAAATAATAGGAACTGTAGGCGGAGCACCTTGCTCCGCAAAAACATTTTTTTTACTACTTGCTACCTGCTACAAGCTATTAATGGATAAAAGAAACAAATGATGAAAGATAAACAAAAATTCATTACCAGCTCAAACATTCCTATTAATGAGCTTTATACACCGGAGGACCTTGCAGATTTCGATTACATAAGAGACTTAGGTTACCCAGGCAAATATCCATTCACCCGTGGTGCGCAGAAGGATATGTACCGGGGCCGATTGTGGACCATGAGGCAGTATGCTGGTTTCGGAACTGCCAAGGAGACTAATAAAAGATTCAAATATCTCTTAGACCACGGTCAGACCGGACTGTCAATTGCCTTTGATCTTCCAACTCAGATCGGGTATGATTCTGACCATCCGCTATCTTCAGGCGAGGTTGGCAAAACCGGGGTTGCCATCGATACTCTCAAAGATATGGAGATACTGTTTAATGGAATACCCCTGGACAAAGTCAGCACCTCGATGACCATTAATGCCTCGGCGTCTATTCTTCTGGCGATGTACGTGGCTTTAGCTAAGAAACAAAATATCCCCTTGAACCTGCTCTGCGGCACGGTTCAGAATGACATCCTTAAAGAGTATATTGCCCGTGGAACTTACATTTTTCCACCCCGTCCTTCGATGAGGCTGACCACTGATATTTTCAAATATGCTAAAGAAAACCTGCCTAAATTCAACCCGATAAGTGTTAGCGGTTATCACATAAGAGAGGCTGGAGCAACTGCGGTTCAGGAGATAGCTTTTACTTTAGCCAATGGGATAACATATGTTGAGACGGCAATAGATTCAGGTTTAGATGTAAATGATTTTGGTAAGAGGGTATCATTTTTCCTGAACTCTCACAGCAACTTTCTTGAGGAGATAGCCAAGTTCAGAGCCGCAAGAAGGCTCTGGGCAAGAGTTATGAAGGACAGGTTCGGTGCTTCTGAGGATGCTTGTAAATTCAGATTCCACACCCAGACTGCAGGATGTACCTTGACTGCTCAGCAGGCAGAAAACAACATCATCCGGGTAACTTTGCAAGCGCTTTCCTCGGTTTTAGGAGGAACTCAGTCTTTGCATACCAACTCCATGGATGAGGCTTTAAGCCTCCCCTCAGAAAAAGCGGCCCAGATTGCTCTGAGGACCCAGCAGATAATAGCTTATGAAAGCGGGGCTACTGATACAGTCGATCCTCTGGCTGGGTCTTATTTTATCGAATCACTTACCAACAGCTTGGAAACAGAGGCCAAAAAATATATCGATTATATAGACCAGAATGGTGGAGCCTTGTGGGCAGTCGAATCCGGATATTACCAGAAGGAGATTCAGAAAAGCGCCTATGAATACCAGAAGATGGTAGAGTCAAAGGAAAAAATAATCGTAGGCGTGAACAGGTTTGAGACCGAGAGGACAAAGAAGCAAACCAAGAAACTTTTCCAGGTGAGCAAGAAAGGAACCCAGGAGCAGATAAAGAAATTAAAAGAGGTAAGAGCAAAAAGAGACAAAAACAAAGTAAAAGAATCGCTGGATGAATTGAGAAGCAAGATCGATACAGATGAATATCTGATGTGTCCAATTATTCAGTGCGTGGAGGCTTATGTCTCCATCGGCGAAATCTGCCAGGTGTTAAAAGACGCCTGGGGAGAGTATGAACAGAAAGTAATAATTTGAAAAAGATTCGAGGAATCGAGGGTTTAAATGAGGTTTAATGTCATTCTGAGCGCAAGCGAAGAACAACAGATTCTTCGGTCGCTACGCTCCCTCAGAATGACAAGAATAGCGAGAAAATACCATGAAAATAGAAAAAATCGAACATATCGGGATTGCGGTTAAAAGCATCAAAGGTGCGATGAAATTTTATGGAGACATTCTGAACCTCGGTCTCTCGGAAATAGTCGACATGCCGAACCGGAAGCTCAAGATAGCTTTTATTGGACTTTCAGGAACGAAATTAGAGCTTTTAGAGTCAATGGGGGAAGGAAGCGTCATCGATAAATTTATCCAGAAAAAAGGGGAAGGGATTCATCACATTTGCTTTGAAGTTGCTGATTTTGATAAAACCGTATCCGAATTAAAGGACAAAAAAGTCGAATTCGTGGATGAACCCCGCATTGGTGCTGAAGGGAAGAAGATCGTTTTCCTCCAGCCGAAAAATGCGTTTAGGGTGTTGATTGAATTAAAGGAAAAATAGGATTCGAGGAGTCAAGGGTTCGAGTATTCTGTAGGGACAGGGCTCGTCCCTGTCCGAATAAATAATGCGGACAAACACGAGGATTGTCCCTACTAAAAAAGGATTAATAAATTGCAACCTGAAAAAACTGAACTACCTAAAAGAAGAAGTCCACGTTTAAAAGATTTTGACTATTCTCAGCCATATGCATATTTTTTGACTATATGCACAAGAGACAAAGAAGATTTCTTCATTGATCACAAATTAAATTATGAAATTCTGAATTGTTTAAAGCAAGAGAGAATTAAAAAAGGAATTTCAATTTATGCTTACTGTTTAATGCCGGATCATATTCATTTGTTGATTTCACCTTTGGAAAATGGTGTCAACATTTCCGATCTTATCGGCAGTTTTAAAAGCAAAACTTCAAGAATAGCTTGGAAGCATGGGCTAAGAGGTAAAGTATGGCAAGGGAGGTTTTACGACCATATCGTGAGAAAAATAGAAAGCCTTAAGAACACCTGTGAATATATTTTGAATAATCCAGTAAGAAAGGGATTAGTGGAAAAATGGGAAGATTACCAGTTTAGTGGAATAATCGACCCAATTTATATATAGAGACAGGGCTTGTTGAGCGAAGTGAAATCCCAGCAATGCGGGATCCCTGTCCGAATAAATAATACGGACAGCCACAAGGGCTGCCCCTACAAAAAACGACCGACACAAGAGTCGCGCTACGAAAGGTAAAAAATAAAAGGAGCACATTATGGGTCTTTTTGAAAAGATGGAGGAACATGGCCACGAGCAGTTGATCTTCTGCTATAATCAGCCTACCCATCTGAAAGCCATAATCGCCATTCACGATACTACACTGGGTCAGGCAGTAGGAGGATGCAGGCTCTGGAGGTACACTTCAGAAGAAGAGGCGATCCAGGATGCGCTGATTTTGTCCGAGATAATGACCTACCAGTCTGCGATCTCGGATTCAGACACCGGAGGGGGAAAGATCGTGTTATGGCATGATTTTGAGGAAGAAACGGATGAGGCGTATTACCGGGCATTAGGAAGGTTTGTCGAGGGCTTGAAAGGTAGGATCGTCACCTATCCGGACTTGGGCACTGACACGCAGGAGATGAAGTATGTCCGGCGAGAGACTGAGCATGTTCTTTTCTACGAAACCTCCTCTGGTTTGAGAGCAGAAAGCTCAGAGCTAACTGCTTATGGGGTTTACTGGGGGATGAAAGCCTGCGTTAAGGAGCTTTATGGTGTGTCGTCTTTAGATGGTCTCACCGTGGCGATTCAGGGAGTAGGAAGTGTAGGACAGATATTAGCTGATTATCTCAAACAGGAAAAAGTCAAGCTGGTGGTGACTGATCTGAACTACGATTCGATCAAAAAGGTTCAGGATAAATATCCGGATACAATAATTACCAGACCAGAGGAGATACTCACCTACAAGTGCGATATCCTTTCTCCCTGTGCTCTGGGACCAGTTTTCACCAAAAAGAATATTGACCTGCTCCACTGCAGGATTATTGCTGGCGGAGCCTATAACGTGCTGGAGAATTCTTCTCTGGCTGATGAGCTTTTCAAAAAGGGAATACTGTATGCTCCGGATTTTGTGATCAACAGCGGGGAGCTTTTCCTGACTGCGGATGCCTTAAAGATTTTGTCCAGGGAAGAAGCCTTAGCTTCAGCCAAAAAAATCTATGACATCATGGCAAAAGTATTAGCCATATCCAAAAGAGAGAAGGTCTCGCCTTATCAGACGGCTTACAGATTAGCAAAGGACAGGATAAAGAAAGTGGGGGATATAAAAAATATTTTGTGCTGCATTTAATTAAAAAAAGTTCAAGGGTTTAAAGGTTCAATGGTTCAAGGGTAAAAAAAGGAAAAGAAAACGAGCGTAGGGCAAGGCTTCAGCCTTGCGAAAGTATTCAACTGAGAAATACCCTAAAGATGAAATAAAGAAACGTTCAAAGGTTCAAAAAACTCAACAAGCGAAGAATATGAACAAAAAAATTAGTTTCAGGATTCTGGCAATTAATCCAGGCTCGACCTCTACTAAGGTCTCGATCTTTGAAGACGAAAAAGAAACCTTCGGGGAGACGATCTCTCATTCCAAGCTGGAACTGGAGCCTTTCAGAAGGGTCTGGGACCAATACGAGTTCAGGAAGAAACTGATCAAGGACCTGCTGGAGCGATATGAGATCAGGCCAGAGACTCTTTCGGCAGTTGTAGGACGGGGTGGGCTTTTCAGACCCGTGGTCTCAGGAACTTACCTGGTAAATGAGTTGATGATCGAGGATGGAAGAAATGCTTTCGGAGGAGAGCATTCTTCTAACTTGGGTGCAGTCCTGGCTTTTGGGTTGGGTTGGGACTATCACATCCCGGCATTTATCGTGGACCCCCCTTCAGTAGATGAATTCGATGAATGCTCCCGTTATTCTGGCTTGCCAGAATTCCCCAGAAAAAGTCTTTTTCATGCTTTAAACGTCAAAGCCACAGCCAGGTTAGCTGCACGAGATTTGAAGAAAAAGTTAGAAGAGATAAATCTGATAGTAGCTCACTTAGGAGGGGGGATCACAGTTGCGGCTCTAAAAAAAGGCAGAGTGATTGATGCCAATAATGCCTTACACACAGGTCCCTTCACCCCGGAAAGATCTGGCACCTTGCCGATGTTCGATTTTGCTGAATGGTGTTTTTCGGGAAAGGTGACTCTGGATCAGGTGAAGAAGAGGATGGTAGGTGGTGGTGGCCTGGTGGCTTATCTGGGAACCAACGATGCCAAGGAAGTGGAAAAAAGGATAAGCCAGGGAGACAAAGAGGCTGAGTCTGTGTACCAGGCAATGATCTACCAGATCGCTTGCGAGATTGGCTCCAGAGCAATGGCACTCAAAGGAAAGGTTGATGCCGTGGTTTTAACCGGAGGATTGGCTAATTCTCAAACCGTGATTGAAAAGCTGAAAGAATATGTGAGCTTCATCGCCAAAGTCTTAGTTTATCCAGGGCAGGATGAGATGAAGGCGTTAGCTTTAGGTGCTCTTCGTGTTCTTAGAGGAGAGGAACAGGCAAAGACTTATCCGCAGGCAGTAAAATAAGAGTTCAAGGGAGAAAAAGGAAGACGGAAGACGTAAGAAGGAAGACGAAAAAAAGTCGGGTCCCGCCTCTGCAGGACAAAAGAAATGTAGCGTCCGACCTTTGTGTCGGACGATTGTAGGTAGCCGCGTAGGGGAGGAGCTTGTCTCCTCCCGATTTGGCTTTTAGCTACGAAAGACTTCTCACTTCCCGACCTTCGGGCGACCATTCGGTTCGGCAGGCTCACCGTCCTGAGCAAAGTCGAAGGGAAGGTCGCCCTACATTTTATTTCACCAAAAATTCTTGACAACATCTCTGTATATCTATTATAATACCTTTCCTTTGAAAATAAAAGAAAGCGAGGATAATATGGTTGGAATCACAGGATACGGGGCTTATATCCCCAGACACAGGATAAAGGTGGAGGAGATCGCCAAGGTCTGGGGTGCAGATGCCCAAGCCTATAAAAAAGGGCTATTTGTTGAGGAAAAATCTGTTCCAGGCCCAGACCAGGACACCATCACCATGTCAGTTGAGTCGGCATTCAGTGCTCTGAAAAGAGCACAGATCGACCCCAAAAAAATCGGTGCAGTCTATGTTGGCTCAGAATCTCACCCCTATGCAGTGAAGCCTTCAGGCACAACAGTAGCGGAGGCAATTGGTGCCACCCCTGACGTTCACTGTGCGGATTTTGAATTCGCCTGTAAGGCAGGTTCTGAGGCGATGTTTGTCTGCCTGGGTTTAGTTGGCTCTGGCTCAATTGAATATGGTTTAGCCATCGGAGCAGATACCTCCCAAGGGGCACCAGGTGATGCCTTAGAATATACTGCTGCTGCCGGGGCTGCTGCCTTCATAATGGGAAAAGATAATATCATTGCTGAGGCGATTGACACTTATTCATTCATGACTGATACGCCTGATTTCTGGAGAAGGGAATATCAATTCTATCCCCGGCATGCCTCCAGGTTCACCGGAGACCCGGCTTATTTCAAGCATATCCTGGGTGCAGGGAAGGCAATGTTAGAAAAGGTCAAGATGGAGCCGAAAGATTTTCAATATGCTGTTTTTCATCAGCCGAATGGTAAATTTCCGCAGAGAGTCGGCAGGCTTTTAGGGTTTGAGAAAAAGCAGATCGAGACCGGGCTTTTATGTCCCAAATTAGGTAACACTTATTCGGGTTCCTCTCCCATGGGTCTGACTGCGATTTTAGATGAAGCCAAGCCGAATGATCTGATCTTTATGGTCTCTTACGGCTCCGGTGCGGGCAGCGATGCTTTTGTCTGGAGGGTAACTGAGAGGATAAATCAAGTCAGAGATTCTGCTGTCAAGACCAGAGAGATGCTAAATAATAACAAGAGTTATCTGGAATACGGGACCTATGCTAAATACCGCGGAAAAATCAGGAAGGGAGAATAGGAGGGAAAATGAGAGACGTAGCCATTATAGGAGTGGGAATGAACAAGTGGGGGGAGCTGTGGGAAGATTCTCTGAGAGATATCTTCACTGAAGCTGCTCTTTTAGCAATCGAAGATGCCGGGGTCGACCATATAGATTCTATGTACATCGGTTGCATGTCCTCAGGCCTGTTCGTGGGACAGGAACACCTTTCCTCTCTTTTATCTGATTATCTGGGAATGGGACCGATTCCTGCAGCCAGGGTCGAATCTGCTTGTTGTTCGGGAGGACTGGCTTTGAGAACCGGATTCATAGACGTTGCCTCGGGCATGAACGATATCGTCTTAGTCGGTGGTGTTGAGAAGATGACTGACGTTTCAGTTGGGGGAGCGACCTTTGCCTTGTCCACAGCCGCAGACCAGGAATATGAGGTTTACCACGGAGTGACCTTCCCCGGGCTTTATGCTTTGATGGCGCGTGCGCATATGCATAAATATGGAACTTCAAGAAAGCAGTTAGCCCAGGTGGCAGTTAAAAACCATTTTCACGGCTCGATGAATCCATTAGCCCAGTATCCCCAGAAGATAACTGCAGAGGAGGTTATCGAATCGGTGATGGTGGCAGACCCTTTGAGGATTTTGGATTGTTCTCCGATCACAGATGGTGCCGCTGCAGTGATTTTAGCTCCACTTGATTTAGCCAAAAAGATTTCCAAAAAACCAGTGGTAAAAATCATCGGCTCAGGTCACGCCACGGATACTATAGCCCTTCACAGCCGTAACGACCTGACTGAAATCAAATCGACTGAAAGAGCAGCTAAGATCGCTTATGAGATGGCAGGTAAAAGTCCGGAAGAGATTCATCTGGCTGAGGTGCACGACTGTTTTACCATAGCTGAGATATGCGTTATCGAAGCTTTAGGATTTGTGGAAAAAGGTAAAGGTGGGCCTGCTACCGAGCATGGGATCACCGCTCTGAGTGGAAAGATTCCGGTTAACACTTCGGGCGGGCTTAAATCCAAAGGTCATCCGGTAGGAGCCACCGGGGTTGCCCAGGCAATTGAGATTACAAAACAGCTCAGAGGCGAAGCAGGTGAAAGACAGGTTAAAAATGCTAAGGTCGGGCTGACCCAGAATATGGGAGGAAGCGGAGGAAGCAGCCTAGTTCATATAATGGAGGTGGTATAATGTCATCACCCAGATACTGGAGGGGAATCCCTCAGAGATATAGATTGGAAGCCGGGAAGTGCAAGCGATGCGGAAAGATATATTTTCCGCCCAGGCTGGTTTGCGATGAGTGCAAAGGACGGGAGTTTGAGAAAGTCAATTTGCCAAAAGAAGGTAAAATTCTCACTTATACCATAATACGGGTTGCTCCCAGCCAGTGCACAGACCAGGCACCTTATGCTATGGGGATTGTTGAATTATCCGCAGGATCCACAGGAAAGGATGGAGTGAAAATTTTATCCCAGATTGCAGATTGCGATTTTGATAAACTGGAAATCGGGATGCCAGTGAGAATCGAGTTCCGGAAAATCTACCAGGAAGGCGAAGCGGGAATTATCTGTTACGGGTATAAATGCGTTCCGATATAATTTGTTTTCGTAGCGCGAGGCCTCAAGGTCTTGAGACTTTTAGCCTCGCAATGCAACCCTAAAAGGGTCGAGCTACAATATACATAGATATTTTCGAGAATTAGATGATAAAGTTCTTTGGTTTTCGACTAAAGCGTGAATTGTTTTGGACAATTGTATTTGGTCTTTCAGCAATACTAATTGCTCTTTTAGCTTGGCTTTTTCCACGGCCGGTGAAATTAGATCAGGAAACTATTCGCATTCTTCTGGAGGACAAAAAGAAGATTGAAAAGAATACAGGTAGATCAGTCTATTTAGATGGACTCACCTCCTCTAGTCGAGCAGTATTTGATCCGTTTGCTAAGGGTATGAAGTTAATGACAGAATATAAATGGGATCAGGCAATTGCTGAATTCAAAAAATCAATGAGAGACGCTAAAGCCAGTCAGTTGGTTGCTCTTTATGGATTAGTAGGCCTTTGTTACTATAAACCAGGCAAAGTTGATTTGGCTTTTGAAAATTGGAGTAAAGCTTTAAACCTTGCCAGAGAATTTAATGATCAAAAGGGTGAAGCTTCTGCTTTTAATAATCTTAGCCTAATTTATCAGGCTAGGGGAGATTTGGATCAAGCAATAAAATATCTTCAAGCTGCCTTGGAGACTAATAGAGAAATTGGCAACAAACAGGATGAAGCTACTGCACTTAACAACCTCAGTATAATTTATATAACCAAGGGAGACTTGGACCAAGCTAAGAAATATCTTGAAGATGCTTTGAAGATTAATAAAGTAATTGGCGACAAAGAAGGCGAGGCAGTTTCTCTTAATAACTTTGGCTTAATCTATCAAACTAGAGGAGATTTGGACTCGGCCCTGCAATATTATGAAAATGTTCTGAGTATCACCAAGAAAATTGGTAACAAAGAAGGAGAAGCGACTACTCTTAACAACATTGGAATGATTTATGAAACTATAGGAAATTTAGACAAAGCATTAGAATGTCTTCAAAATGCTCTACGTATTAATAAGGAAATTTCTAAGAAAGAAGGTGTAGCTTTAAACTTCAACAATCTTGGTTTGATTTATAAGGCTAAAGGAGATTTGGACAAAGCCTTAGAATATCTTCAGAGTGCTTTGAAGAGTTATAGAGAAATTGGCGACAAAAAAGGTGAGGCATTATCACTTAGCAACCTTGGTGCTTTCTATCACACCAAGGGAGACTTAGAGCAAGCATTAAAATATTATAAAGAGGGCTTAGATATTAATAGGAGAATCGGTAATAAAGAAGGAGAAGCATCCAACCTAAGAAACCTCGGTATAATCTATAAGACCAAAGGTGATAACGAAAAAGCTCTGAAGTCCTTTGAAGATGCTTTGAAAATTGTCACTCAAATCGGTGCGCAAAGGGAAACCAAAATCGTTAAGAAAGATATCCAAGAATTAAAAAGCAAATAAATTGCAATTTATAGAAGGAATTTGAATGTTCCGCATAGAATCTAAAATCGATACTGGTTCCTTAGAATACAAAGCCAATTCTGAGGCAATGCAGAAAGTGGTGAATGAGTATAAGGAGGTTCTGGCTAAGGTAAAGGAGGGTGGATCCGCTAAGGATAAGGAAAGGCATAAATCCAGAGGAAAGCTTTTGCCCAGGGAAAGGCTGAATCTCCTCTTCGATAAAAACACTCCCTTCTTAGAGTTCTCCCATTTAGCCGCTAACAAGATGTATGAGGAAGACCCGCCTGGTGCAGGGATAATCACTGGCGTGGGTGTGGTGCATGGCAGGGAGGTTTTGATTGTGGCTAATGATGCCACAGTTAAGGGCGGGACTTACTTTCCAATGACTATCAAGAAACATGTCCGTGCCCAGGGGATAGCTGAACAGAACAGGCTTCCCTGTGTCTATTTAGTCGACTCAGGCGGGATTTTCCTTCCCTACCAATCCGGAACGTTTCCGGATAAAGACCATTTTGGGAAAATCTTTTATAATCAGGCAAGACTTTCAGCCTTGGGGATTCCTCAAATTGCAGTGGTCTTAGGTTCCTGCACTGCAGGGGGAGCTTATGTTCCGGCAATGAGCGATGAGGCGGTTATCGTTCGGAAACAGGGGACGATTTTCATCGGGGGTCCTCCTTTGGTAAAAGCCGCAACCGGAGAAGAGGTCACAGATGAAGAATTAGGGGGAGCAGACGTTCACTGCCGGATTTCGGGGGTTGCTGATCACTATGCTTTGAATGACGAGCATGCCATAGAGATCACCAGGAATATAATCGAGAATTTGGACCCGCCGAAGAAATTCGAATTGGAATCTTCTGAGCCGGAGGAGCCTTATTACGACCCGAAGGAAATTTACGGGGTCGTTCCCAGGGATATAAGAAAACCTTATGACCAGAGGGAGATTATTGCACGGATAGTTGATGGCAGCAAATTTCAGGAGTTCAAAGAGCTTTACGGACCTACTATAGTCACCGGTTTTGCCCGGATAATGGGGTATCCGGTTGGTATTTTGGCAAACAACGGCGTCCTTTTCTCGGAAAGCTCAGTCAAGGCGGCACACTTCATCACCTTGTGCACAATGAGGAAAATTCCTTTGATATTCTTGCAGAATATCACCGGCTTTATTGTTGGAAAGCAATATGAACACGGCGGGATTGCCAAAGACGGTGCCAAGATGGTGCATGCAGTTGCCAATGCAGACGTGCCGAAGTTCACGGTAATCGTGGGTGGCTCTTATGGTGCTGGAAATTACGGGATGTGCGGAAGAGCTTATAATCCGAGACTTTTGTGGATGTGGCCCAATGCCAAAATCTGTGTTATGGGCGGAGATCAGGCGGCAAATGTTCTTTTGACTGTCAGGATGAGAATCTTAGAGGCTAAAGGAATCAAGATGACCGAAGAGGAACAGGAAAAGTTCAAAGAGCCCATTTTAAAGAAATATGAAGAAGAATCAAGTCCCTACTTCAGCACTGCCAGGATATGGGATGACGGGATAGTTGATCCTGTTGAGACAAGAACTGCCTTGGCTTTAGGGATTTCGATGTCTTTGAACGCTCCAATTCCTGAGACGAAATATGGGATTTTCAGAATGTGAGAAAAACAAAGAAAGAAGGAAGACGTTAGAAGGAAGATGAAAAAAACCTAGCAGTTGTCATTCTGAGCCCGACGGGCGAAGAATCTACGTCAGGTTGAAATAAGATAGATTCTTCGGTCGTCCATCTGGATTCCCCCTCAGAATGACGAATTGAATGGAAATGTAGGGACAGGGCTCGTCCCTGTCCGCTAACGGACAGCCACAAGGGCTGTCCCTACAAAAAAAACAATGCCTCCACAATATCAAACCATCTCTTTTAAAATCGAAAACCAGATCGCCCGCATTTTTTTGAACCGTCCGGAGGTACATAATGCCTTCAATGATGTGATGATTTCGGAACTCTCCGAGGTATTCAAAAAGATAGCAAAAGATAAGAACGTCAGGATTGCAGTTCTTACCGGCAATGGCCAGTCCTTCTGCGCAGGTGCTGATCTGAACTGGATGAAAAGGGTGGTTAATTTTTCGTATGAGGAAAATCTGAAAGAGTCTCTTCAGTTAGCAGAGCTTTTTTATTTGATGTATACTCTTCCCCAGCCAACCATTGCCCGTGTAAATGGAGCGGCTATCGGAGGAGGAGCAGGGCTGGTTGCCGTTTGTGACATTGTCATTGCCTCGGACAAAGCTAAATTCAGTTTATCTGAGGTGAAATTAGGCTTGGTTCCGGCCTGTATCTCACCTTATGTTCTACGAAGAGTAGGTGAAAGAATCGCACGAGAGCTGTTCTTGACAGGAGAAAGGATTGATGCCCAAAAAGCCTTACAGTTTGGGATGGCAAATCAAGTTGTGCCAGATGAAAAATTGGATGAAACAGTGAATGAAAGGGTAAAACAGCTTCTCTCCTCAGGTCCAAAAGCTCTGGCTATGTGTAAGGATTTGTTACAAAAAGTTCCCTCGATGAGTTATGAGGAATTCAAAAGATATACTGCAGAGGTCATCGCTAAGATGAGAATCAGCGAGGAAGGACAGGAAGGGATGAATGCTTTCTTAGAAAAAAGAAAGCCGAAATGGAGTCAAGAATAAAAAAGGATATGTCATTGCGAGGAGGTCACTTGACCGACGAAGCAATCTGCGTAAGTTGAGTAAACGGATTGCTTCGCTCCTTTCAGTCGCTCGCAATGACGCTACAAATTGTCATTCTGAGTCCGTAGGACGAAGAATCTACCTCAAGGTCAAATTCGACAGATTCTTCGGTCACTTTGTTCCCTCAGAATGACTGATAAATACTGAGGGGCAATAACAAGAGTTATTTTACGAAGTATCAAAATATGTTCAAGAAAATTCTAATAGCCAACCGTGGAGAGATCGCAGTCCGGATTATCCGGGCGTGCAAGGAAATGGGGATTTCGACTGTGGCGGTCTATTCGGATGCGGATAAAAAAGCCCTGCACGTTCAAATGGCAGATGAGGCTTATCTTTTGGGTCCTGCTCCTCCTCTTGAGAGTTATCTGAACATGGATAAGATCATCGAGGCAACCAAGAAAAGCAAAGCTGAAGCGATTCATCCGGGATACGGTTTCTTAGCGGAGAATCATCTTTTTTCCAAAAGGTGCGAAGATGAGAAGATAACTTTCATCGGTCCCAATTCAAAAGCTCTTAGACTGGTTGGGGATAAACTGGAATCCCGGAAAACTATGACTCAGGTGAAAATACCTATCATCCCCGGTATGCAGATGAAAGGCGGGAATCTCAAGGATTTTGAAGAGCAGGCAGAAAAAATCGGTTATCCTGTGATGCTTAAGGCCTCTGCTGGCGGTGGAGGAAAAGGGATGAGGATTATCCGTTCAAAAGAAGATTTAAAATCCTCAGTTGAAGCCGGGATGAGGGAGGCAAAATCTGCTTTCGGTGATGAGTCGGTCTATTTGGAAAAATGCGTCGAAAGACCAAGGCATATCGAGTTTCAGGTATTAGCGGATAATTTTGAAAATGCAGTTCACCTTTTTGAAAGGGAATGCTCTATCCAGAGAAGGCACCAGAAGATAATCGAGGAGACTCCTTCGACTGCTTTGACTCCCGAACTTAGAACAGAAATGGGGAAGACCGCGGTAAAGGTGATCCAGACTGCTAATTATAATAATGCAGGTACAGTCGAATTTCTTCTGGATGAAAAAGGGAAATATTACTTTCTGGAAGTCAATGCCCGAATTCAGGTAGAGCATCCTATTACTGAGATGGTGACCGGGATAGACCTGGTCAAATCGCAAATAAAAATTGCCAGCGGTGAAAAACTTCCTTTTAGACAGGAAGATTTGTCCCAAAGAGGACATGCCATAGAATGCAGGATATATGCAGAGGATCCGGAAAACGATTTTCTCCCTTCGTTTGGAAAAGTCCTTTTCGTAAAAGAACCTTCTGGTCCGGGGATAAGAAACGACTCGGGTCTTTATTCAGGCATAGAAGTTACTATGCACTATGACCCGATCCTGGCAAAACTTATCTGCTGGGGTGAAACAAGAGAATCTGCCAGAAACAGGGCAATTCAGGCTCTTTCCGATTATGCCATCCTGGGGATCAAAACGCAGGTAAACTATCTCAAGGATTTGCTATCTCATCAGGAATTTGTTGACGGAAATACCCGCACTGATTTCATTCCGAAGAATATGAGCGAGTGGAAAGAAAAAAGGTCAAGAGAAAAGCTTAGAGAAACTGCCCTGATAGCCGGAGCCATTCAATCAATGGAAAAGACCTCACCTAAGGGAAAGATGGTTAAAGCCACGGGATTCGACCCCTGGATTTCTCTGGGGAAATGGGAGATAGGCGTATAACTTATGGAATTTGAATTCAACTTAGAGGATAAAGTCTATAAAATCTCTATCGAGAAAAAGGGGGATACCTATTTCGTCGATCTGGGTAATTCAAAAAGAGAAGTTGAGTTTCAGAACATCTCTCCAAACTGTTTTTCTCTTTCAATTGACGGGCATAACCAAACAGTCTACACAGTAGAGGCTGAGAATAAGAGATTCATCTTCGTTCAGGGTGAGCAGTTCGTCATTCAGGAAAAGGAAACTGCTACGGTCAGAAAAAAAGAAGACGAGGCAGGTTTAATCGATGGAAAACAGTTAGTATTTGCACCGATGCCGGGCAGGATACTCAAAATGCTGGTCTCCGAAGGGGAAAGGGTGAGAAAAAAACAAAGCCTGGCAATTGTGGAGGCTATGAAGATGGAGCACGAGATAAAATCTGCTTTGGACGGAATCGTGAAAAAAGTCAATTTCAAAGAAAACCAGATGGTGGATACCGAAGAGCCGATTATGGAGTTGGAAGAACAGAAATAATGTTGTTTGTAGAGCGACCCTTTCAGGGTCGCATTGCGAGGCTAAAAGCCTCGCGCTACGATACCCCTTGTGAAAAAAATCGCAAACTGCAAAAGAAAATCCTTGAATATGAGTCCTGAAAAGATTATATATAGAGCGGTGATAAAAATATGACTTTCTTAAGAAAATCCAATAACCGGAGGTTAATTCTATGACTTTTGACGAGAGGCTGCAAAATGTGGCGATAATCGGTGCGGCAGGAAAAATGGGCAGTGGAATATCACTACTTTTGGCTCAGGAGATGGCAAGGTTAAAGAATAAGCCGGAAAATAAAGATAAAAACTATCGTTTGTATTTGATCGATATTAACCCCGACCATCTGGCAGGTTTACAGCAGTATCTAAGAGGGCAGTTGATTAAAGCAGGAGAGAAAGCTTGCGTGATGTTAAGGGAATTGTATAAGAATAGACAGGATTTAGTGGAAAATCAGGACTGCATTAACCAGTATGTGGATGATGCTATTTCCTTGATCCGAACCGGGACAGATTTATCAATAGTCAAGGATTCTAAAGTCATCTTCGAGGCGGTTTTAGAGAAAAAGGATTTGAAGGTTGATCTTCTTAAGAAGATGGATAACTTCTGCGGCAAGGATACACTTTATCTTACCAACACCTCGTCTATCCCCATAAATATTTTAAATAAAGAAGCCAACCTCAACGGTAGGATAATCGGGTTTCATTTCTACAATCCTCCGGCAGTGCAGAAATTAGCAGAGCTTATCTCAGCGGATAATACCGTTCAGGAATTAAAGGATTTCGCCCTGGAGCTGGCAAAGAGGCTGAGCAAGAAGATCGTGCCCTCAAATGACATAGCTGGATTCGTAGGAAATGGGCATTTCCTAAGAGATGGTCTGTACGGTCTAAGAGAAGCCAAGAAGCTGGCTAAAGATTATTCCCTGCCTGGCGGGCTTTACATAATCAACAAAATCAGCCAAGACCTTCTGGTCAGGCCTATGGGGATTTTCCAGCTGATCGATTACGTGGGTGTGGATGTTTTCCAGTCAATATCTGAGACTGTTGGCGGTTATATATCGGGTGAGGATTTGAGAGATGACCTGCTGAAAAAGATGTATGATAAGAAGGTTTTAGGAGGACAGAGAAGCGATGGTTCACAGAAAGACGGTTTCCTGAAATATGACAGGAACAGGCCAGTCGGTGTTTACGATATCGACAAGGGAGAATATAAGCTTTTCGATCCTCAGGGATGGAGCGGAGAACTGGATAAAAAGTTAGGCGAGTATCCCGCAGGTTTTTTTGCCTGGAGGAACCTGGTTGCAGATCCGAAGAAAAGCGACAAGCTCAAAACCTTCTTCCAGAATTTGAAATCCTCCAATACCCTGGGAGCAAAGCTGGCTTTAGCCTATCTGAAAAACTCTAAAGAGATCGGGGAAAGGTTAGTGAAATCCGGTGTGGCTAAAACGCCTGAGGACGTAAATAACGTATTACTGAATGGTTTTTATCACTTATATGGTCCAATTAACGACTACATTTAAGGAGGTTTAAAATGACCAAATTCAGAAAAAAAGTCTATTTAGCAGCTGGATACAACACCCTTTCCTTTGGCTCAGGGAGGAAAGAGTTCAATCCTAAAAAGCCCAGGCCAGGAATAGAGCAGTACATAACTGAAGCTGGACGCGGATCGATCGCCCAGATTTCCGACCCGAAAAATATCGACGAGGGGGTTATCTCCAATTTTATGGCAGCCAGGTTCTGCAAGCAGGGGAATTTAGCAGGTTTTATCCCTGAGATAGACCCGGCTTTGGAATACAAACCGTCTACCAGAGTCGAGGGTGCTTGTGGTTCAGGAGGTTTAGCTTTAGTCACCGCTATGAAGACAGTCTTATCTGATCTTGCTGATACTGTGCTGACAATCGGAGTAGAAGTCCAGAATACGGTAAAAGCTATCTATGGAGCAGATATTTTAGCCGGAGCGGGGCATTATGCATCCGAGCGTAAGGAAGGGCATGCCTACTTTTTCCCGGCTAAATTCTCAGATAGGGCTGGGGTCTATTATCAGAAATTCGGATACGAGTCTACCCGCAAGGGTATGGCTTTATGGTATGAGCAGATGATCAAAAATGCCCGTAAAAACCCCAAGGCTCAGGAATATCAGAATGCGATTGAAGATTTATTCGGGGCAGGAATGACTCCTCCTAATCCCAAGACTTTTGTGGAAAATCTCAATATCTATGACTGTTCCAAAGTCTCGGACGGTGCTTCAGCTCTTATATTTGCTTCAGAAGAAGGGCTCAAAAAACTGGGGATAGATAAGAAGGATGCCATCGAGGTCGTGGGTTATGGTCAGTGCGAAGCGAATTTGACCAAACAGCCTGAAGACCCGACCAGACTTCTCACCACTCAAAAAGCGGCAGAGAAAGCCTATCAGATGACAGGGCTGGGTCCAAAAGATATAGGCCTGCTCGAGGTGCACGACTGCTTTACCATAACCGGAATCTTAGCCTTAGAGGCGGCTGG
>Ga0209777_10003447_pt1 | contig 19613 bp, 15 predicted proteins | sample FrelakmetHBP12HB_FD_187147 | JGI IMG/M metagenome (GOLD analysis project Ga0209777, IMG submission 187147) | Freshwater lake sediment microbial communities from the University of Notre Dame, USA, for methane emissions studies -HBP12 HB (SPAdes)... | ecosystem: Environmental > Aquatic >...
GATCTGTCCACGACGTAGGTCGGGTTCGAGTGGGTAGTGGGCCTCGACGTCTCGAAGCAGCCGCCCTGGTCGATCGAGACGTCCACCACGACGGTGCCGCGACGCATGCTGGCGACCATCTCGCGCGTGACGAGCCGCGGAGCAGTGCCGCCCGGCGTCAACACGGCGCCGATGACTAGGTCGGCCGTCTGGACGCTCTCCTCGATCACGTCCGTCGTCGAGTAGCGGGTCTTGAGGGCCGGGGCGAAGGCCAGGTCCAGCTCCTTGAGCCGGGGCAGCGACTTGTCGATCACGGTCACGTCCGCCTCGAGGCCCAGCGCCATCCGCAGCGCGTTCATCCCGACGACGCCGCCGCCCAGGACGACGACCTTGGCCGGCGGTACGCCGGGGACGCCGCCGAGCAGGACGCCTCGCCCACCCGCCTCGCGCTCCAGGGCGTGGGCACCTGCCTGTATCGACATCCTGCCGGCGACCTCGCTCATCGGGGCCAGCAGCGGCAGGCCGCCACGGTCGTCCGTGACGGTCTCGTAGGCGATGCCGATGCAGCCGGACTTGAGGAGGCCCTGGGTCTGCTCGCGGTCCGGGGCCAGGTGGAGGTAGGTGAAGAGGACCTGGCCCTCGCGCAGCATGCCGATCTCGACCGGCTGCGGTTCCTTGACCTTCACCACGAGATCTGCACGACCGAAGACCGCGGCCGCGTCGCCGACGATCTCGGCACCCGCGGCCCGATAGTGGGCATCGTCCAGATCTATGGCCTCTCCGGCACCCGTTTGGACGATGACCCGATGCCCGTGCGCTACGAGCTCCCGAACCGCGCTCGGCGTCAGGCCGACTCGGAACTCGTTGTCCTTGATCTCGCGCGGTACACCGACAAGCATCTCGACCTCTCTTTGGTCGAGCGGAGGCTCGACCCGCGATCCGGTTCCAGCAATAGGGCTCGGGGTCGGCGGAATCCGCACCAGGACGTGAGGTCCGTCGAGCGTCGCCCGCCCGGGAGCCGTTTCGGCCATTCTGCCACGGGCGACGGATCTGGCCCGGCCGGGCCTCTGCCGGACGGCTCGGGACGGATCGGGACGGCTTCGACGACCGGCAGGCGGGCGGAAAGTGGGGCGGCTAAGCCGCCATCGTGGCCTTGACCCGCCGGATGTGCGACCGGTTGACCAGGATCGAGTCCCGCGGGACGTCCCTGATGGTCGTGCCGAGGAACTCGACGGTCGGATTGAACACCCCCAGGAACAGATCCGTGCCGCGTTCCGTCAGCGACAACGGATCCTGGGACGGCAGCAACATGAGCCTGCCCGTCACCGTGTAAGGCGGCACCTCGATGATCGCGTTGTAGGCCACCCGGAACTTCTGCCAGGCCTCGCGGTCGGCGTCGCTCACGGCAGGCTCGCCATCCGCGGCCGGCATCGCGATCGTGACGTCGTACGGGTCGATCGTCTTGATGGTGGGAGCGGGAGCGAGGGGGCCGTCGCAATCGCCCGCGCCCGCCTGGGCGTTGCTGACGTTGATCGAGCCACGCTTCTCGAGAGCCGCACCCAGCTTGCCACCCTGGGCGAGCATGGCGTCGATCCGGCCATCCTCGGTGAGGGCGATGAAATGGGCCGGTCTCCTGCGCGTGACCACGATGCCGGCGATCGCCTGGTCGAGGGCGGCCCTGACCGACCCGAAACCGATGCCGTTGGAGTGCGTCTCGGTCTCGCGGATGCGATCGGTCGAGAGAAGCCTCGCTAGGTTGGTACTGGAGTTGATCGACATCCCGATCTCCTTCGCCACTGCGGCCCGGGCTAAAGCCGCGACCAGACAGGTGAAGCCACGCGTGTTCCTACAGGGTCTGTGTACCGGCTCGCATCAGAATGACGGACTTCGAGCTGCTCCGGCACCAACCATAGGTAATAGCACGAATAGGCAGGAGTGCGGCCCCGCCACGCCCTCGAACCTGCTTCAGGCCCGGCCGGGCGGTCAACGGGATTCTCAGTCGGGCGGCAGATACGGCAGGTAGGCTGGGAACCAGATCGCCGAATCGACCGCGTCGATGACTTCCTCGTCGCGGTACAGACGGCCAACGCCGCAGTCACGGCTCTGGCAAACGACCTTTGCCGCGATCTGTCGCGACACCTCTCGCAGCTCCGAGACCGCGGGATAGAGTGCCCCCGCGGCGAGCCGGTCCGGCGAAACCATCTCGGCAAGGGTCTCCGCGGCGAGCAGGAACATCTCGTCGGTGATCTCGCGAGCCTCGGCCACGATCGCGCCCAGGCCCATACCCGGGAAGATGAACACGTTGTTGGCCTGGCCGATGATGTGGGTCTCGCCGTTCACCACGACCGGCTCGAACGGGCTGCCCGTTGCCACGAGTGCTCGCCCGCCGGTCCAGGCCATGATGTCCGCCGGAACCGCCTCGGTCTTGGCCGTGGGATTCGAGAGCGGGAAGATCACCGGCCGTTCGGTGCGAGCGGCCATCTCGCGGATAGCCCCCTCCGTGAATGCGCCGGGGACGCCGCTGGTGCCAATGAGGATCGTCGGCTTGACCGCAGCCACGAGCCCTTCCAGGGCGAGCCGATCGGCGGGCTTCAGGCCGCCCAGCCCGTAGTAGGCCAGTTCCTCGGGCCCGAGCGCGAACTCCCGCTTGTCGTCGTCCAGCTCGTCGCGAGCCGCAAAGACGAGGCCCCTGGTGTCGGCCGTGACGATGGCCCGTTTGATGGCAGGGGCGTCAACGCCCTGGGTGGCCATGGCCGCACGAACCATCCGGGCGATGCCGATGCCGGCCGCCCCGGCACCGAGGAATACAAAACGCTGCTCGGCCAGCGGCCGGCCCAACGCCCGAACAGCGGCGAGGATGCCGGCCAGCACGACCGCGCCGGTCCCCTGGATGTCGTCGTTGAAGCTGGTCAGGCGATGGCGGTAGCGATCCAGGATCCGGATCGCGTTGTGCTGCTTAAAGTCCTCCCACTGCAGCACGGCCCTGGGGCAGACCTCCATGATTGCCGAGACGAAGGCCTCGATGAAGTCGTCGTACACCGCGCCGCGGAGCCGCCGCTGGCGATAGCCGATGTACAGCGGGTCCGCCAGTAGATCCTCGTTGTCCGTGCCCACGTCCAGCGAGACGGGCAGGGTGTGGGCCGGGTAGATGCCGGCTCCGGCGGTGTAAAGCGACAGCTTGCCGACCGGGATGCCCATGCCGCCCGCGCCCTGGTCGCCGAGGCCCAGAATCCGTTCGTTGTCCGTCGCCACGATAAGCCGGATGTCGTCCGCCTCGGCACCGGCCCCGGTCGAGTCGGTCCGGGCATTGCGGAGCATCTCGGGGATGCGGTCGATGTCCGCCGGGGTGATCCAGAGCCCGCGCGGCCGCCTCATGATGTGGCTGAAGGACTGGCAGGCACGCCCAACCGTCGGCGTGTAGACGATGGGCATGAATTCCTCGAGGTTCTCGAGGAGGACGCGGTAGAAGAGGGTCTCGTTGCGGTCCTGCAGGGCGGCCAGGCCGATGTAGCGCTCGAGGTCGTCACCCTTGCGGCGGATGTGCTCGAGTTCGAGGCTGACCTGCTCTTCGATGCTGGAGGAGCGCGGCGGCAGCAACCCTCGCAAGCCGAAGTCGTCGCGCTCGCGGTCGTCGAACCCGGTGTCCTTGTTCAGCAGCGGCCGCTCCAGTAACTCGGCGCCGCGGAAGGGCACGTGCAGGATTTCGGAAGGGCGGAGGTCTTTGACCGAGCGTGGCAGCTGTCTCATGCCACCCAGCATTCACCCTGCATAGGACCGTTTCAACGGCCGTTCGGCCCTTCGGAAGGTACCGAGTCGGGGGGTGGCGGCCCGGTGTCCCGCCGCCTGATCCACCCTACGGCGTGGGTCTCAGCCGCACGGGCTCGCCTCGCCGGGCAGCAGCGCGCGGACCTGGAGCGACATCTTCGCGCCGGTCGAGTCGACGAAGCGGGTCAGCGCATTGGACGCCTGCACGACCGGCAGCAGCTTCGCGAGATCGGCGCCTGCTGCCGTCGCGCAGCGGTAGACAGATCCGCCGAACGGCCCGCCGAAAGCGGAAAAGGGCGTCGTGAGCGGCCAGGCCACATCCTTGGACGTGAGGCCGGTCGGGGCCTCGGTCGGGGGCACCAGCAGGACGGCGATGCTCGCCGGCGAGTACACCTCGCTCGGGCCCAACTCCGCAGACAGCCAGGTGTCGATGGTCCCAATCCGGTTCCAGAATGCCGCGAAGGCGCTTGCCGTGCCCGGTGCGGAGGCGGTCGTGGAGGCGTCGGTCGGCAACGGGCCGGCCAGGTCGTGAGTGACACCGTCGACGACCAGCCGGATATGGGCGGTGATAGATCCCGGGGCCATGATGCCGCTCAAATCGATCGCGCCGCCGAGCAGCCCGTCGGCCCGAGCCTCGGCGACGATGGCGGCGATGCCGTTGGCGCTGATCGTTTGCGCGGAGAGCCCGACATAAATGGGGCCGGGGTAGATCGCCGGGATGGCCACGCGGCCATCGATGTACTTGGCCTCGGCGACGGTCACGACGGGGAGCCAGCCGAATGTGTTTTGGGGCGCGAGGGCCTGAGTCTGCCAGGCCTGGAGATAGAAGCCGGCCGGTAATGACCCACCCGGGCCGATGGTCGGGGATCCGGCCGGCACGGAGCCGCCCGGGCCGATCGTCGCGGATCCGGCCGGCGGGTTCGGGGTTCCGCCGCCGGAGGCCACGCACCCGGCCAGCGCCACCGCCGCGAGGATCGAGCCGAGCAAGAGTCGATGGAAGGAAGCGGGCCGGAGGTTTGTTCGCGCTGACATTGCAATTCCCATCTGTATAGGGTCGAAGGATCTACCCGCCAGACGCCGGCGCCACGCGATATGTTCCGGCCCCCGGGCTAGCCTTCGATGACCGCTTTCACGGAGGCGATGACGTGCGGCAGGTTCGCCGCGGTCAGACCGGCGACGTTGATGCGGCCGCGGCTGACGACGTAGACGGCGAACTCATCGCGGAGACGGGCGACCTGGTCGGCCGAGAGACCTAGCAGGGCGAACATGCCGCGCTGCCGGCGTATCGGGTCCCAGTTGCCCTGCACGTCGGCGGCCACGAGCCCCTCGACGAGAGCGGCCCGGTTGCCCAGGATCCTGTTGCGCATCCCTGCCAGGTCCACTTCCCACTGGGCCCTCAAGGACGCGTCGGTGAGGATCGTCTCGACGATGTCGCCGCCGTGGGCAGGCGGGTTGGAGTAGTTGGAGCGGATCGCGATCTTGAGGTGGCTCAGGGCCGAGGCGGCCCGTGCGGGATCGGCCGCGACGATCGTCAGGGCGCCGACGCGTTCGTTGTAGAGGGCGAAGTTCTTCGAGTAGCTCGAGCAAACGAGGAACTCGAGGCCGGGCCGGGCCAGGCCGGCCAGCCAGTCGGCGTCCTCTCGGAGACCGAAGCCGAAGCCCTGGTAGGCGAAGTCGACGACCGGCAGCAATTCCCGCTCGGCGACGATCTCCGCCACCGCCGCCCACGTTTCCGGATCCGGGTCCACGCCGCTGGGGTTGTGGCACGAGCCGTGCAGCAGGACCACGTCGCCGGGCACCGCGGAGCGAAGCGCGCCGAGCATCTTGTTCACGTCGAGGCGGCGCCCCGACTCGTCGAGATACGGGTACGTGCGCAGGGCGAAGCCGGCCATGGAGAACAGCTGGGGGTGATTCGGCCAGGTCGGGTCGCTCAGCCAGATGGTCTTGCTGGCGCCGGTCTGGAGAAGGAAGTCGGCGGCCACGCGCAGCGCGCCCGTGCCCCCCGGCGTCTGGGCCGTGGCCGACCGGCCGCTCGTAACGATCTCGTGGTCGGCGCCGAAGATGAGGTCGCGCACGGCCGCCTTGAACGCGGGCCGGCCGTCGATCGGCAGGTAGCCTTTCGACCCCGCCTTCTGCAGGAGCCGCCGCTCCGCTTCGAGGACGGAAGGGATGACCGGCGTGACCCCGGTGTCGTCGACGTACACGCCGACGCTGAGATTGACCTTGTGGGAGCGTGTGTCCGCCCGGAAGGACTCCGAGAGGCCGAGGATCGGGTCGGGCGCGGCTGGCGTCAGCGAGCGAAGAGGCAGGGCCACGGGACGTTCCTTGATGCTGATTGTCGGCTGGTGCGAGCACACGATAGCGAAACTGGGCGGGATGGGCGGCGATCGCCGTCAGGCGCCTCGATCGGCCGGCCTCGGCCGTCGGGCGGCGGCGATCCGGCCGGTCGGTCGGGCGCCTTGCCGTCGCCGGAAGCGCGCCGATTTCGGCTATGCCCGATGGCCCGGCCAACCGACTCCTCAGTCGACGTTACCACCGGTGCCTCCAGTTCGAGGATGGCCGGAGCCCCTCGGGAGAACCGAGTGTCTGGAACCCAACCAGGAGATAGCCCCCCGTCCGTGGTGCCGAGACACCCTGCTCGGCGCGGCGGCCCTCCGCCGACCGCATCCGCGGGCTCGGTCAACGTGGGCGCGGGTATCCGAGCCGTCACGCCGAGGACAATCGAGAGCCCAGCGATGAGGCCCTCCGGCTCGCCGGGTCGGCTGGTCGCCGCCCGCGCGCACACGCGCTCGGTGGCGGTCCTGATCAACGAGCCGACCACGATGTTCTTTGGCGACCCGTTCTTCGCGCCGCTGCTCAAGGGGATCTACCACGCGCTGGCCGAGCGGTCGCTCATGCTCGTGGTGCTGATCCCGAGGTCGGGCTGGGAACTGGATCTGGCCCGGGAGTACATGACCTCCGGGCACGTGGACGGCGCAATCCTGGTCAGCCTTCACAGCCGGAGCCCGCTGCCCGGACAGCTGCAGGAGCGGGGCCTGCCGGTCGTCAGCTGCGGCCGTCCGGCCAAGGAGGCGGCCATCAGCTACGTGGACACGGACAACAGGATGGGCGCCGAGATCGCCACGGGGCATCTCCTCTCGCTGGGGCGTACACGGATAGCCACAATCTCGGGTGACCTCGACATGCCCGCGGCCCGGGATCGGCTTGCCGGCTATCGCGACGCCCTGGCGGCGGCCAGAATCGTCCCCGATCCGACTCTCGAGGAGATCGGGGGCTACGTGCCGGAGCGGGCGCGCATGGCCATGGAGCGGCTGCTGATCAACCATCCCGACGTGGATGCCGTCTTCGTCGCTTCAGACCTGATGGCCTCGGCCGCCGTGGAGGTGCTGCACCGGAGCGGCAAGCGCATTCCGGATGACGTAGCCGTGATCGGCTTCGACGACACGACTGTGGCCACTTCCACTCGTCCCGCGCTCTCCAGCATCCGACAGCCGATCGAGGCGATGGGCGCCGAGACGGTCAGTCTCCTCCTCCGAACCATGGCCGACCCGGACTCGGAACCGCTGCAGACGATCCTGGCTACCGAGCTGGTCGTCCGTGAATCGACGGTCGGCCCCCGCGGCCCGGTCGCGCTGTTCTGACCGCGCAGGCCGCGCAGGCCGCGGCGGTCTCGGCCGGCCCCGTTTCCGTCCTCAGCCCCGCTTCGCGACCGTCCTGGCGATGCTGCGTATGACCAGCAGCGACACGATCCCCGTCACGCGGTGGGGTTTTCGGGCTGCTAGGCTTCCGCGCCATGGGAGACGGCTTGAGGGACGACCTGGCGATGCGGGCGCGATCCGGTGGCTGAGCAGGCCGCGCCCTCCGCGGCTCCCGTGCCGCGGAGGCTCGCCCCGGACCGTTCGCGGGCGCTCGAGTTCGCCCTGCTCGCAGCCGCCGCGATCGCGGTCCCACTCGCCTGGTTGATCCTCGGCACGCTGTGGCGCGGCGCGAACAGCTTCAACGACTTCCACGACTACTGGCTGGCCGCCAAGCTGATCACCCTGGGCAAGAGCCCATACGACATCGATGCGCTGAGAGCTCTGGCCGAGACCGAGCATCTGCAGTTCCTGGTCGGCGGGGGCTACCAGTACCCCTTGCCTTTCGCGGTGGCCATGATTCCCTTCACCGCGCTTCCTTTCGGGACGGCCGTCTTCGTCTTCAACTTGAGCTCGCTGGCGCTGTTCGGCGTAACCGCGTCGGGCTGGATCGGTTGGGCCCACGGCTGGGCGCCCGAGCTCAGGCGTCGCCGGCTCGCGCTCGCCTGCGCAGCAGGCTTCTACCCCCCCGTCTTCGGAACGATCTCATACGGCCAGGCCAACCTGATCCTCTTTCCGCTGCTGGGACTCGGCATCGTGCTCGCCATCGACGGGACGGACGCTCTGCGCCGGGGCGGCGGTGGGCTGCTGGTGGGATTGGCAGCCATCGTCAAGCTGGTCCCGGGCGTTCTGGCCGTTCCGCTCGCGATGGGCCGGCGAATCGAGACCGCCTTCGGGATCGTCGCCGGTGCCCTTTGCGCCCTCTTTGCCGCGGACCTGATCGCGCCTCGGGGCGGAGGTGGCGGGAACGGGCTGGCGTCGCTGCTCGACGCGGACGCCTACTTGACGAACCAGTCGTTCAACGGGTTGGTTAGCAGGCTGGTGTGGAATTCGGATCGAACGACGGCCCTCTGGCCCGCGGGCTTCGATCCAAAGCTGCCGATGCTGGCTCTCACGGTGGCCTTCGGCCTGGTCACGCTCGCCGTCCTGTGGTGGAACCGGAGCGCTCTGGCGACGCGACGCGGCCTGGCGCTGGGCCTGGGCTTTGCCCTCGTCGCCGGCATTGCCGGGGCGCCGAAGAACAGCTTCTGGAACCAGGCGGCGGCCCTGTTCGCCGTCGGGCTCCTGCTCGCGGTCGAGGTCCCGGACCTGAGGTTGTCTCGGCTGGGACAGACCGACCTCCCTCTGCTCGGATGCTGGCTGGCCGGGTCGGTGATATTCGCCCTGTTCTGGACCTTCCCGCCTTTGAGGACGATTGCCCTACAGCCGGTCTTGTCGATGCTGGAATCCTCGTCGCTGTACGGGCTGCTGGCTCTGTGGTGGCTCTTCGTCCGGCGCCTGCGAGTGGCTCAGACCTCCTGCGAAGCCACGATCTCGTAGCCGAGCCGAGCGCGGAGGCGGCCGAGAGCCATCAGCACCGGCGGGCCGAAGGCCAGCACCGCGACGGCGTCACCGACGGCCCGGAACGAATCCCAGGCGACCGAGGTCAGCAGGTAGTAGCGGCCGAACTGGGCGAGTGTCTCCCCAGGCGATAGGCCCGGGATCCAGCCGACGTTCTCGACGCCGCGGTAGAAGGCGACCCAGCCGTAGACGTCCGTCAGGGCGCCGTATGCGAAGCCGGTCGCGATCGCCACGACGGCCAGCACCGCGATGTCGAGGCGGGTCGGCAGCCAGGTGCGACGGGCCGGCCGGAAGCGGCGCACCAGCGAGCCGGCGAGGCCCGCCGAGAGCCCGACCCATCCGACAGCGAACGTCTCGTAGGGGAGCCACGGCCCCACTCCGCCGGTGACGACCGCGGAGACGAGCAGCGAGAAGGAGCCGACCAGGAACCCGTACGACGGCCCGAACTCGTAGCCGGCGGCCAGGACCAGGAAGAAGATCGGGCTGAAACCGGCCACGCCGTTGACCAGCGCCAGGCGCAGCGCGGCATCGATGGCGGCCAGGGCCGCAAGCAGGGCCAGCTTGCCGGAATCCAGGCGGCGGGCCCCGAACTCCATCAGCCCCAGCGCGGCGACCGATGCCATGGTCACGGTCAGCGCCGGCGCCTCGGGTGTGAGGCCGAGGCCCATGAAGGGCCACAGGAAAAGGACCAGCCCGGCGATCGAGACGGCCGCGATCATCGGGGTGCATCCGGGGCGGTGGCGGCACTGGTGGCGGCCGGGGTGACTGCCGGAGTGGCCGCCGTGGCGACCTCGACTGCGCGGCCATCCCCGAGGGAGATCGTCCGGTCGGCCAGCTCGGTGGCGAGCTCGGTGTCGTGCGTGGCGAGGACGACGGCCGAGCCGCCCTCCGTCAGCGATCGAACGGCGGCGACCAGCGAGCGGCGGGCGGCGGCGTCCATGCCCCGCGTCGGCTCGTCGAGCAGGACCAGCGATGGCGAGCCGGCCAGGGTGGCGGCCAGCGCGGCACGCTGCCGTTCGCCGGAGCTGAGGTTGCGCGGGTAGCGATCGTGGAGTCCCGCGAGGCCGAAGGCGGCCAGCATCGCGTCGGCAGACCCTCGGGCTCCCGTTCGGCGCAGCGTCAGCTCGACTTCCGCCCGGACGGTGGGCAGGTGGAGGAGCGCCCCTGGGTTCTGTGGCAGGTACGCCGTTCGGCCGTCCGGACGCCGCACCGTGCCGGCCGTCGGAGGGAGCAGCCCGGCCAGCGTCCGCAGCAGCGTCGTCTTGCCGGAGCCGTTCGGGCCGGTCAGGGCTACGACCTCGCCGGCGACGCCCGCCAGAGAGACGCCTTGGAGAACCGCCGGGGCGCGAGGACCGGCGGGCCCCGCGGCCAGGTCGCGCATCTCCCAGGCGATCTCCGCGGTGACGGCGGAGCGGCGCGGTCGAGTGGTGGCGGAGCCGCGGAGGGCCTCGCGAGTCGTCGGGCTCACTCGCCCGCCCTCGACGAGCAGCACCCGGTCGGCGGCCGGCAGGAGCGTCTCGAGCCGGTGTTCGGCCACGACGACGGCTCGCCCGTCGCGGGCCAGCCCCCGGCACGCGGCCAGCACGGCCTCGGCGCCTTCCGGATCGAGCTGTGAGGTGGGCTCGTCCAGGGCGACGATCCGTGGCCGCAGCGCCAGCACCGCGGCCAGTTGCACGCGCTGTCGCTCCCCGCCGGAGAGCGTCGTCAGCCGGCGACCGCGCAGGTGCCCGATCGACAGCCCCGCCAGCACTTCGTCGACGCGGTCGTGCATCTGCGCCCGCGGCACGGCGGCGTTCTCAAGGCCGAAAGCAACCTCCCGCTCCACAGTGCCGTACACGGACTGCGTCTCCACGTCCTGGAACACCAGTCCGATGCTCAGGGCCAGGCGACGGATCGGCGTCCGCATCGGGTCCAGCCCGTCGACCCGGGCGGACCCGGAGATGCGCCCGCCGTGGAACTGGGGCACGAGCCCGTTGAGGAGTCGGAGCAGGGTGGACTTGCCTCCGCCCGAACCACCGACCACGAGCGTCAGCCCGGGCTCGATCTCCAGGTCGAGACCAGCCAGGGACGGCGAGGCCGCGCCGGGGTAGCGGTAGGTGATGCCGTCGAACCGGGCCAGCGACTCCGACACCTCAGGGCCCCCGGCGAGCGGGTACCGGTGCGGCCGGCCGGGCCAGCGACGGCAGCGCCAGGGCGAGGCATCCGGCAACGAGGACCGGGTTGATCGGCGGCAGGTACAGCGTCGGGTACGGATACCAATCCACGGCGACGCCGGCGAGACGGAGCCCGACGAAGAGGACCGCCGCCCCGGCCGCGGAGGCGGCGACTGCGACGTCGCGCCGTCTCAAGGTCGCACGCGCGTAGCTGGTCCGCCGCCCCGCACCGAAGCCGCGCGCCTCCATCGACTCGGCCAGCATCACCGAGTCCTCGATCGCGGTCAGGACGACCGGCACCAGGACCTCGTTCCAGGAACGAAGCCCGCGAGGCTTCCAGCCGCGCATTCGCTGGGCATCGCCGACCTCGGTGAAGGTGCGACCGAACCCGGAGACGAGGTTGAGCGAGGTCGCCACGGCGATGCCAGTGCGTTCCAGCGGACCCGGCATGGCGTCCACGACGTCGTGGGGCTCGAGGACAAGCGAGAGCGGCGCCACCGCCAGGAGGGCCGCGGCCAAACCGAGCCCGAGGACGCCGCCGAAGACGAGCGACTCCAACGTGAGCGCACCCCCAACTAGGGGCCAGTCGCCCGGGAGCCGGGCGATGACGTCCGCGCCTGTGTGACCGGCCAGGAGGTTGATGAGCGCGGCGATCCCGGCGGCGAACAGCAGGACCAGGCCGAGCGGCCGGACCCGGCGCCCGGGCGGCAGCCACGTCAGCAGGACGTTCAACGCCGCCAGGGCCACGAGGCCGCGGTAGATCGGGTTGTCCGTCGAGAGGGCTACGGTGACGGCTGCGACCGACCAGATGAACCAGGCCCGCGGGGCGAGGCCGGGGGCTCCTGACGAAGGGGCCCGTTCGCGGCTCACGTCACGCCGCGCCGGCCGGCCGCGAGCCGGAGCAGCGCCAGTCCGGCGAGCCCGCCACCGGCCACGGCCGCCACGAGGAGCCCGGGGTCCAGACCCGACCCTGTGTCCGGAGCCGCGGGGGCGGCGTCGGGCGGGGACGAGGCCGCGCCGGCCGAGGTGCCGGCGGCGGCAGCAAGGGTGGCATCGCCCGTCGGTGCAGTGGCCGGAGCAGACCCGGCCGCTGCCGCGGAGGGACCCGCATCCGTCGCCGTCGCCGTGGCCGCCGACGCGGCAGTCGCCGTGGACGTGGATGAGCGCGCGGCGGCGGTCGCCGCCGTCGCTACGACGGCTCCGCACACGCCGGCCGGCGGAGGCGGCGCCGTCGGATCGCCGGCCGCCGGAACGTAGCGGAAGCCCTCCGCGTCGCCGTCGACGAGCGTCAGCGACGAAATCCCGGCGCTGGAGAGCCGCCACGCGCGGCCGCCTCGCGACACGAAGACCGCCCAGTAGTTCTCCTGCCCCGGGCAGGTCGCATAGCGGGCCGGTTCGGAGTCCAGGGCGCACACGGCCTGGCCGTAGCTGCCGAAGGCCTGGCCGGACCAGGCCACTCCGGACGAGTTCAGCAGCTGCTCACCGGTGACGGTAGCCGTACCGAACGAGACACAGCGGGTCACGACCGAGCCGTCGCCGTGCTCCACGACCAGGGCCGCCCGCTGGGACCCGGCACCGGCGCAGGATGAGACCATCGGCGAGCCCGGCGCGAGCGAAGCGAGCGCCGCCGCGGCCAACGCCACTGCCGTCGCCGCCAGCACCGACGCGAGCCGCCCGACCCCGCACATCACCGTACCGCCGGGCGGCTCAGCACGAGCCACCCCCCGCACATCACCGCCACGGCGCCGGCCACTGCCGCGAGCGCATAGAAGACCGGGGCCGGGAGACTACCGGACGAACCGGCCGGAGCGGACGAAGACCCCGCTCCGGGCGGGCTGCTCGACTCGGCCGTCACTGCGGCGACGACACTCCCGGCAGTAGGGACCGGCGAGGCCGACTCGGTCGGGGTTGGCTCGTGAGTCGCCGAATCGGCCGGCGTCTCCGAGGGCGCGGCCGTCGGCGCGATGGTTGGCGCTGCCGTCGGCCGGCGAGTCGGCCGGGCCGTCGGTTGAGCCGTCGGTTGAGCCGTCGGTTTCGGGGTTGGGGTCGGAGTGGCAGTGGGCGTCGGCGTGGCCGTGGGCGTCGCCGTCGCCGTAGGCGTCGGGCTCGGGCATGCAGTCGCGGGGAGACTCCGGCCGGCGGTGAAGTGAATCGCGGCGCCGTAGGGCACTCGCATGAGAGCCGCTGGAACCTCGCTCGTGGTGAAGGCGCTCTCGCCGTAGGTCGTGTAGGCGAACCCGCCGTCGGATCCCTGCGCGGCACGCATTGCCGTCAGGGCGTTGCCTGAATCAGTCGACCACGCGGCACTCAGCGGATCCCGGCCGGCCGCCAGGAGGGCCTGGATCACCTCCGCATCGGAGTCGGCATCGCTCGTCGACCCATACGCGGTCGCGTAGACGAAGCCGCCGTCATCGACCTGCTGGGTCTTCAGATAGGGCAGGGCCAGGGCGTCGGCGGAGTCGATACCGGCCGCGTGGAGCGCCATGACCGCAACCGCGGTGGAGTTCGAATCCCCGCCGCCGGTCGTCTCCCTGGTGGAACCATAGGTCCAGCCGCCGTCCGTGCCCTGAAGGGCGATCAGCCTATCGGTCGCCGCACCCGGAACTGCACCGCCGGACACGACGATCGCCAGGATCGCGAATGACTGGCTGAAGGTGGATCCGTTGCCGAACTCTCCCGTGTCCGAGTGGTAGAGGACATTCAGCCGGGCGGTCAGGTCGCGCCCGGCGAAGTCGGCCGAATTCCCGCCCGCGGCGACCACGGCCAGGATTGCCTTGCCCGTCTTGTTCGCGTCGGCAGCGGCCGCATCCGAGGCAGTAGCCAGATAGGCGAGCGCCCCCGTGCCGTCGGAGCACCCGTGGAGCGTGGCCGGGTCGTAGCCCACGGCCGCGGCACCGATGACGAAGTCGGCCGTCTCGCCGATCGACCCGTCGATCGAGCCGTCCGGCGCCTGGGCGGCCAGCAGGTACTGGAGCGCCGCCGTCGCGCGCTCCGAATCGGTTGGTACGACAGAGGGAGTGGGGGTTGCCGCCGCCGGTCCTGGCGGGGTCGTGAGGAGGGCCGCCAGTATCGCGCTGGCGGCGACCAGTCTTCGCATTGCTCCTCCGGCGGCATTGCCCGCCTGCCGGAGGGGACCTCGCCGCCGGAGGTCTCCCAACCGATCCGCGCAGGTGGGTGACGTGCGCCGTTCGGTCAGGTTTCCTGGCTCGCGGATCGTGAGTCATTGGCTCCCGCCAAAGACTTCGCTGCTGGCCGCCTTCCCGGGCTCTTGCCCCGTGGCATTGAGTCATTGGCTCCCGCCAATGACTTCGGCCAGCCGCTCCTCGCTTACAGTTGCGCGACAGCGCCGGTTTCGCACCGGCTTCCCTGATACGAGCGGCATGTTGTCATTCGGCTCCCGCCGAATGACGCCTATTCGATTGCATGCGGAGGTTACAGCGGCCGAGGTACGGGCGCCAGCCGCCCGCGGTGTCTTTTGGCCCAACCGCCGGCCGCCCGGCCGGCGCGCGCGGGCAGATGCATGCGGGACACGCCAGCCAACCTTGACTTCCCCGTCCGGTTAGAGTTGCGCGTCGGCAGCTGCAAACTCAACCAGTCGTGGCCGCGGCCGGTAGATCCTTGCGTGGAGATGTACATTTCCGACCGGCCGGGCCGTGCCACGATGCCTGTTGGTCCGGTATGCATCCGCAGACGCCTCCGCGACAGGCCGGGTCGAGGCGCGCTATCGTCGGTCGTACAAGCAGGAGGGAACGTCGTGGCGCCCGTTCGATTCGGCATCTTCGTGCCCCAGGGCTGGATCCTGGACCTGGTCGACATCCCCGATCCCGTCGAGAAGTACGAGGCCATGAGCCGCGTCGCCCAGACCGCGGAACGGCTCGGCTTCGACTCGATCTGGCTCTTCGACCACTTCCACACCTACTTCAAGCCGGTCCTCGAAACGACCTTCGAATGCTGGACCGCCACGGCCGCGCTGGCGCGGGACACCAGACGCATCCGTCTCGGCCAGATGGTCACGTGCAACAGCTACCGCAACCCGGCCCTGCTGGCCAAGATGGCTTCGACGGTGGACGTCCTGAGCCACGGCCGGCTCGACTTCGGGATCGGCGCCGGCTGGTACGAGCACGAGTACCTGGCCTACGGCTACCCGTATCCGCCCACCGCCGGCGAGCGGCTGAGGATGCTGGCCGAGGCGCTGCAGGTGATCCGGGCCATGTGGAGCGTGCCCCACGCCTCGTTCGATGGCGAGTTCTACAGGATCTCCAGCGCCATCAACGAGCCGAAGGGCGTCCAGAAGCCACATCCGCCGATTTGGGTCGGCGGCAGCGGCGAGAAGGTCACGCTCCGGCTGGCGGCACAGTACGGCGACGCTACGAACTTCGGCGGCCACCTCGACGACATGTCGTGGTACGCCCACAAACTCGACGTGATCCGAGCCCATTGCGAGGACCTGGGCCGCGACCCGGACGAGCTGATCCGCTCGACGAACGTCGAGACCACTCTCTTGCGGGCGGGCGACGACCCGGAGGGGCTGACGAAGCGCTACCGGCGCGACCAGACCCTGGCGGAGTACAAGACGCATGCCGTGGTCGGCGGCCCGCAGGAGGTAATCGACACGTACGGGCGTCTCATCGACGCCGGCATGAACTACATCGTCGTGTCGGACCTGCCCGGGATCGCCACGACCGACATCCTCGAGTACCTCGGCTCGGAGGTGCTGCCCGCGTTCCGGTAGCGCGTTCCGGTAGCGCGTTCCGGTAGCGCGTGCCGCGCGCCGACTGCTCGGCGCCGCCGATCGCGGCCGGCCTCGCGTCAGAGCGATGCGCGCAGGATCGACGCGATCTCGTCGTCGGTGAGAACGCTCGGATTCGTCTTCATGCTGCTGCCGCGGGAGTCGGCGACGAGGGCCGGAATCGACGACTCTGTGATGCCGAAGGCCGACAGGCGCGGGACGCCGAGGCGGGCGGTCAGCTGTTCCAGGGCCGGGACGAGCGTCGAGCGCGCCTCGCGATCGTCGCCGCCGGGCCGGCCGCTGAATACCCACCCCGCGACCGCGTAGCGGCTGAGCGCGACGCTCCCCGGATCGCGCTCCTCGAGAGCGTTGATGTTGACGCGCGTCGCGGCGACCAACGTTGCACCGCAGGCCACTCCATGGGGAATCGGGTACTGGGCGCCGAGCGGCGAAGCGAGGCCGTGGACGGAGCCCAGGCCGGCCTGGGCCAGGCATATCCCCGAGCACAATGCCGCGTAGGCCATCCGCTCGCGGGCGGCCGCCGCCACTGAACCCGGACCGGCCGCTCCCCGGCCCGCGGCCGCCTCCTCGAACCAGGGCAGCAGACCGTCGCGGGCGCAGGCGAGGCCGGAGAGGGCCAGCGCATCCGTGAACGGGCTGGCCTTCGCCGACACGTACGACTCGAGCAGCTGGCTCAGCGCGTCCATGCCGTTGCCGGCGATCAGCTCCGGCGGGCACGCGGCCAGCAGATCCGGGTCGAGGATCGCGACGCGGGCCACCAGCATCTCGTCGCGGAACGACTTCTTGAAACCACTCGCCCCGCGCCGGCTCAGGACCGCGTTCTTGGTCGCCTCGCTGCCGGTGCCGGCGGTGGTGGGCACGGCGACGAACGGCACCGAAGGCCCGCGGTACGGCAGCCCCGGCCCGATCCCTTCCAGGTGATCCATCACGGAGTTGCCCGGGATCAGGAGACCGGCCACGGCCTTGGCCGTGTCAAGGACGCTGCCGCCGCCGATCCCGACGACGACCTCGATCGGGGCTCGGCCGCCACGGGGCGAGGCACCGCCGGGGCTGCTCCCCGCGCCGCTCCCCCGGTGCCGGGCCACGATCTCGTTTACAAGGTCCGGCGACGGCTCACCGGAAACCGTTTCGAGCGCGACCTCCACGCCCGCCGCATGGAGCGTGGCAAGTAATCGGGTCCAATCCGGCGATTCGACGAAGCCGGGTTCGCGAACGACTATGAGAGCGTTCCGCCCGAACTCCCGAACGACCGAGCCCAGCTGCCCCGATGTCCCGCCGCCGAGCAGGATCCTCGGCAGGCGCGCCACGGAGAACCCAGGCCAGGGGGCAGGCACCGTCGCCGAGCCTGTCGCCCCGCCCGAGCCGCCGCCGGAAAGTTGGCCGGCCTCCGCCGGTTCTTGCGAATCCATCGCCGTCTTCTCGACCTACTCGGCCGGGACCGACCCGAGCGCCGGGAAGAGGCCGTCGTATCGCACGCCCTGGCGCGGCTCGGCCATCCAGCCGGCCACCTGGTCCCGCCAGCGCAGATAGTGGGGCGTCTCCTTGTGAGCCCAGGCCGAGGCTTCGTCCGCGTACGCCTCGTAGGCAACGAACCGGGTGGGATCGTCTGCCGACTGGAGGATGTCGAAGCGGAGGTTGCCCGGCTCGCAAATGGAACCCTCGTGGTTCACCCGGATCGACTCGATGAAATCGGAGACGTGCTCGGGCTTGACGTGGACGTAGACCAACGTGACGTACATGGGTCCTCCCCTTGCCTGTGCCGGCTCGCCGGCTCCAACCTGCGCATCCGCCGGGAAGAGTCCGTCGTAGCGGACGTTCTGGCGCGGCACGACCATCCAGTCGGCGACCTCTTCGCGAAAGGCCAGCAGGTGGGCAGTGCTCGTGTGGGCCTTGCCGGATGCCTCGTCTCGATAGGCCATGTATGTCACGAAGCGCGCCGGATCGTCGACGGATCGGAGAATGTCGAAGCGGACGTTGCCCGGCTCGCGAACCGAGTTCTCGTGGTTCCGTCGGATCGCACCGAGGAAGTCCGCCACGTGCTCCGGCTTGACCTGGATGTGGACGATCGTGACGTACATGCCGCCTCCCGACGATGCCGCCCCGGGCCGCGCCGGCAGAGGCGCGGAGGGCCGGTCCAATCATCGGGCATACGTCGATAGTCGGGCGGCCGGCGCGGCACGTGGACCCCTCGACGCGGGGCTCGGGGCAGCATCCTGCCAGATGTTCGCGACCGGGACACTATCCGGTCCGTGGGCGCCGGGCCATGACAGATGTTCACGCGCCGGACGCTATCGAGGATGCGGGTCGAACTCGTGGCGGCCGGAGGGGCGTTACCGGGTCGATCTACCCCAGCGCGGCGCGTTTGTCGCTCGCGGGTCCCGAAATCCTGTCGTGCGACTGGCATCGGAGCTCGAATCCGTGTCAGCATACGAGTCGCTTCCCTCGTAACGTTCCTCGGGTGAACGACTGTCCAGAAGGCACGGCACGGCACGGCACGGCGCCGCCAGGTCCGTTGGCCGAGCCGTCGCCGGGGCGCGGTCGGGGTGCCGAGCCGGGCGCCAGGACGGGCCGATCGAGAGCGCCCGGCGTCTCCCCCGACCGGTCTACGAGGCGTTCGGTAGCAAGGGGCTGGGGGGCGGCGGGGGCATGAGCACCGATGCGCTCGCCCCCGGTGGCGGAGGGGCCGTTCCCTCGCCCGTGCCGGTGGACGGCCCCGACGGGTTGGCCGAGGCCCCGGCAGAGGAAGTCGGGGTGGGTCCGGCCGTGCCCGATGAAGGCATGGAGTTGATCAGCTCATCCGAGCGCCACACGACTGACTCGACCACGATCGCGGCCCTGCAGTCGGCCTGGGTCGCCGCCGGGCACTGCGCCGCGAGCGGGTCGTTGACGTGCACTCGGGCCACGACGATCTCGTTCTTGGGCTCGTCGATGTTGCTCATCGGCGAGATATCGAGGCCGTCGATCGACTCCAGGTAGCAGTACGGGAGCAGCTGCTGCTCGGCCGCGGTCTTGTCAGGGGGCATCGGGCAGGGCGGCACGAAGTCGGGTTTTGAGAACCGGCCGCCCAGCAGGAAGCCGCCCGAGGTGGGGAACGTGGCCTTGTCCGAGGCGCGGTAGACCGGTTCGCCAGCGATCTCGGTGGGGACGGTCGGCCACACCACTGCCTCGACCACGACCGCCGCGTCGCACTGAGCCCGATTGGCGTCGGCACACGAGGCCGCTTCGGAGTCGTGCGTGTGGACGCGCGTCACGATCGCGCTGCCAATCCAGGGCAGGATCAGATCTTCGCTCTTCGGGGCCAGCATGACGCCGCCTCCGAGAATGGTCCCGACTGGGAGCTTGCCGCATGTTGCCTGGATCAAACTGCGCTCCGCGCTGCCCGAGGGGGCGGGCACAACCGCGAAGCACGACATCACGTTCAAACTCGGAGTCGCGGCGAGCAGGAAGCTCCCGCCCAGGTTCTGCCATTCGGACACGTCCACAATGCGATACACCCGCTGGCCGTCGATCTGGACCGGCACGCCGCCCGAGGCGGCGGGACCCGGCGCAGGCCCGGCCGGGGTCGTTGACGGGCCTAGGGCGAGCCACCCGCCGCCGACGAGGATCGCGACCACGGCGACGATCCCGATAGCCTCGGCGGCCAGCCTCAGCTTCATCCGCCGGCGCGGCTGGTGCCGCTCGTCGGCGTCCCAGAGCGGCGTGCGGATGGTCGGGAAGTCGCGTTCCGCCCGGTCCAGTTCTTCGTCGTAGAGCCGCGCCAGCTTCCGCGTG
>Ga0209777_10003448_pt1 | contig 19607 bp, 18 predicted proteins | sample FrelakmetHBP12HB_FD_187147 | JGI IMG/M metagenome (GOLD analysis project Ga0209777, IMG submission 187147) | Freshwater lake sediment microbial communities from the University of Notre Dame, USA, for methane emissions studies -HBP12 HB (SPAdes)... | ecosystem: Environmental > Aquatic >...
TGAAGGACATTCGACGCTCCTCTCTCAAGAGGCGCGGCTGAGTGATCCTCGGCTGGAACTGGAAATGATCGGTATTGATTTCTTCATAGCTCACAACATGGGTATTTCTGAGGCGGCGGTTTCCTCCCAAGTACATTTCCATGGAAAGAGATGGTCCCTGTCCTACCCGGCATGCCGTGAGTTTCGGCACGATGCCTTCAATACCGCTGTAAAAGAGAATATCCAGGGCCATCGCCGCCTGTTTCCCGGAAGCGACGGCATGGGCGACACTCTTTGTTTCATTCGTAAGATCTCCTCCGAAAACCAATGCAGGTCCGCTATCCGGACAAACCAGAAGGGTATGGGAGAGCGCCAGGGATATCTTGGTCTTATCGGAGGGATTGAACCAGTCTTCGCCGGGTAGAGCGCCGGTGGCCTTAAAGACGCGCTCAACCCGGAGTTCACGAGTTTTCCCTTCATCCGGCAGAATGTTAGCCCGACCGCGGCTGTCTTCTCCGGAGATTTTCATGTCCTGCAATGTTAATGTGCATTGCGTGCCTTCTGCTGTTATTCTTACCGGTGTGACCAGCTCTCTGAGTTCCACGCCTTCCTCGATGCCCATCTGCACCTCTTCCTCAAAGGCCGGCATATCGCGTCGCCGGCGTCTGTATAAAATGACGGCCTTTCCGCCGGCGCGGATGATGCTTCTCGCCACGTCGATTGCCGTGTTTCCTCCACCGATGACGGCGGAGACACCACTAAGGGAAATCGTGTCACCCTGGCGAAGCTGCTTGAGGAACTGGAGTCCATCTTCGATTGCGTTCATTTCTTCACCGGGAACGCCCAGCTTTATAGTGCGGGAATGTCCGCAGCCCATGAGGACGGCATCATAGCGGTCCCCGGCATCCCGCAGGAATTCGCTTCCAAGCTTTTGTCCTGTCAGGATACGGACATCCTGTGATTCGATGCGGGCTATATCACTCCTCAGTTCTGGCAAGGGAAGGCGGTAGATGGGTATTCCCCAGCGCAATACCCCGCCTGGCTCCGGCCTGGCCTCAAAGACATCGCACGAATATCCCAAAAGCGCGAGAAAATATGAGGCCGAGAGGCCTGCAGGCCCCGCGCCCACTATTGCTATTCTCTGTTTCTTGGCCGCGAGTCGCGGGAGGATGGGCTTCAGGTCATAACGGCTGGCGGTCTCTGCAAGAAAGCGCTCTATGGCGTGAATGGCTATAGCTTCGTCGAACTCCCTGCGGTTGCACACACTCTCGCAGGGATGAGGACAAACACGCCCGCAGACGCCGGGGAACGGGTTTTCCATGAGAATTGTCTCCCAGGCTTCTTTGAATGATCCCTGGGCGCTAAGCATTTCGATACGGGCGATATCTTCGCCTGCGGGACAGGCCGCGCTGCACGGAGACGTTTTCTCGTCGAACTGAGGCCGCAGAAAGCGCCACGACCCTGTTTTGTTACTTTCCGTAGACTGGGAAGAACAGGGTATCAATAGAGGAAAAGAGATGTCTGCTTCGCTCATGTTTAATTCCCCTGTGGATTTCCAGTGGTCACTGGGCCAGGTTCTTCATCAGATTCGATCAGTCCCAGAAGTTGGACTTCCCTGTAAGCGTCTTCTGCAGCCGCTACGTTTTGCATATGCGTGTCGGGTATTTCCTCCTGGATGACCGCGCGGATGGCATCCAGGGGAGGCATACCCATCATACGTGCAAAAGCTCCCATCATGGCTGTATTAACGATAGGATGGGTCCGCGTCCCCAGTTGGTTTCTTGAGGCGATCCGGTTTGCATCTACGAAGGCCAGTCGGTAGCCAATGAACGGTTTTCGCTCGATGGGGGCAGCGGAGCTGTTCATGAGCACCCACCCGCCGAGCTTGAGTCCCCGTGTGACGTTAACGCTGTGTAGAAGGGTCTGATCCTGGACCACTACGTGGTCGGGGTAATATACATTTGTCCTCAGCAAAATCTTATCTTTGTTGAGCCGGACGTAAGCCTCCACAGGAGCCCCCCGCCTCTCTACACCAAAGAAAGGAAAACTTTGCACCTGATAGCCTGCCCGGAAGAATGCTTTGGCAAGCAGGATTGTTGCAACTACCGTTCCCTGGCCGCCGCGCCCGTGAAAGCGGATTTCAAGCATAGTCAACTATCAACCTCTTTACACCTTGCTCCATACCACCGCTATTGCCATGGCCGGTTTTCCGTCCAGAGATCGAAAACCGTGATTTATGTCCGATTCAAAATAGATTGTGTCGCCCGGCTCAAGTCTTTCCACACGATTGTCGGTCCGGAATTCCAGTTTCCCTTTGAGGACAAATATGAATTCTTCGCCTTCGTGGTTTGTAAAAATCATGTCACCCGTATCCACGGGTTGAAACTCTACCAGAAGCGGTTCCATATGCTTGTCGGCCATGCGTGTTTCGAGGGATTCGTAAATATAATCGACCTCACCTTCATGGTGATGGTGTGGACGGCGTCTTATCTTCGCTCTTTCCCCGCTGCGGGTGACAGATATTTTCATATCGGCGCTTTCCTCTTCGAAGAAAGAGGCCATGCCCACATTGAATGCCCTGGCTAGTTTCAGGAGTGTTGCTACAGGGGGTACCACATCGCCATTTTCAATCTCGTCGAGAATGGTTTTGGCGATACCGGTCTTCGCCGCCAGGTCCTGAAGCGTGATTTGTTTCTTGTGTCGGAGTTCTTTTACGGCACGTCCGATTTTTAGTCCCTCGCCGGACCTATCCATATCTTTATTTTTTGCCATCTTTGCACCTCGGCGGAAGTAATTTACGATGAAAAAAACTGCTTGAAAGGAAAGTTTAGAACTGCTGTTTCTTACGCCTATAATTATAAGGCAGGATAATATTGTAAGTCAAGAATAAGGATCAGATGAACGCCCGAAAGAAAGCAATTGTTTCTTCTGACAGAAAGATCTTGATCTCAGACGGCTGCAGTGCAGGAATAATCTACGTGACGGATCTATTATTCCTTCTTCCAGACGATTAATTTCCAAACATAATATTTCTACAATACAAGAAGAATGTGTGAATCTTTAAGAGCGGGTTTTTGTAGCAGTGAGCCAAAAACCAATTTGAAGCTCCTTCAAAAGATTATCGGCGCTCTTGTGCTCATGCTTCAGAAAGAATAGACAATATTTCAGAAATTTAATTATATTTTCATCCTTTGTGGCCGGTAATATTCAGCAGTAATTTTCAAGGGACTGCGCTTGTTTGCTAAATTATTATGCTAAAATCAGCATTAACTGTCCCGCAAGTCAAACTAAGTCATCTTTAATACTGTAAATACTACCGAACACTGCACACCACCGTGTATGCCGCTGGAATTTAACGTTTCGTAAATAATGCACTTGCAATGTCCGATGAAAACATTTAAAATCACTGATACTTTTATAGTAGCATATGTTCAATTCTTATCTATCAGGAAATCGCAAACGGGGTTTTCCCGCTGCCTCGGATGGCGGACGTTCTGCATGCCGTATTTGTGGAGTAAGTTAGCTCTTCTCAAGGTGTAATAAGAATGGATGAAGAAGCATCAGATCCCATTGTCTCCGAACATGAATTGCGAATTTTGATTAAAGCTTTGACGAAATCTGTCGAATATATCCATAGAAGACATCTGATATTGACATTAATTGCCGGTTTGCTCATCGGCTTTGGCGCTGGAGTCTTGATTACTAATCTCTCCAGCATGGGTCAGAGAAGACTTCCGGAAGCCGAAATATTGCTTAAAAAATCGGAAGATACCCTGAAGGAATTGCAGCAGCTAAGATCCATGGTGAATAGTTTAAATGCAGCGAAAACGGGTAACACCGATGGAATGACCGCGGTTGATGAGAAGGTATCATCTGTGCCACAAACAAAGGCGGAGGCGGTCCAAGGGACAAAGGATGTCGCCGCACCCGCCAAGATTAACAAAATTCACATTCAATATGCCCGACAAGAAGACAAACAAACGGCGGAGGTATTTTCTGGTTTTTTGAGGAAAAAGGGATATGCCTCCGTTGACACCGAAAGGATTCAGCACAAATGGAGAGACATCCGGTATTTTCATGGCGAGGATAGACAGGCAGCACTGCTTTTGCAGAAACAGTTTAACGATTTTGTTGCCGATTCTACTTCTGCTAAAGGGATTAATTTAAAGATCAAGAATTTGGGCAAGCGTTATCCCCGAGCGCAAAAAGGATCGCTTGAAGTATGGGTATTTTTTTAGGTCAACAGATCAAACGGTCAATCAAGCGGAGCGATGAATGCCAGAATCCACATCAGCTAGTTACATGGTACTGATTGTCGGTGTCATGATCATATCGGGAGCATTGGGCGGTATCGTAAGCGCCCTCTTGAGCGCGCGAGACGACCGGCTATTCTCGGGTTTGATCGTCAAACATACCTTTATCGGTATGGTCACTGCATTGACAGTCCCATTGTTGCTCAACATGCTGTCCAGCGATTTGCTCGAATCCGGACACATCAGACCGCTGAAGCTGCTTACCCTAAGCAGCTTATGTATTATTTTTGCTGTTTTTTCTACCAGATTGCTCGAGGGCATTTTCGGAAGTCGATTAAAGGATGAGGGGCAGTCTGATCAGGAAGTACGTCAAGAGAGAGAGCAGCCAGCTATAGTAGTAGAAAACACAGTTAAGGCAAGTCACGTAAGCAGCCCTGACAAGGCAAGAGCGATGGAAAACCAGTCGAAAATCCTGCGGGCTCTGGCAGATACCCAAGATGCAAAAATGAATCTGGCAGATCTAATGAGAAATACAGAAATATCGCAAAAAGACTTTGATGAAACCCTTTCTCTGCTGATGGCCAAGGGGGCAATAGCGCAAGTATTAAGCGGTGGTAATAAGCTTCAACTTGTATTGACGGCACGGGGACGGCAACAATTGAATAAAGCGTCCGCCAATTGACCGCAAGCTGTTCGTCTCCAATTTTCTATTCTTGGTGCGCATCTCAAAGAATTACCTTATTTACAGCCACTTTTTCCTTCTGAAATAGATTAGCATGAAAATGGCGATGGTCAGCATTATGCCCCAAATAGAGAAATAACCCCAATGCCATTCAAGCTCCGGCATATACTTGAAATTCATGCCGTATACGCCGGCCAAGAACGTCAGCGGCATAAATATAGTGGCGATAATGGTTAACACTTTCATAATTTCGTTCATTCTGTTACTGATACTTGACAGGTATATGTCAAGCATGCCGGAAAGCATATCCCGGAAGGTTTCTATGGTATCCATCACTTGGATCGTATGGTCGTAAATGTCCTTTAGGTAAATGTCAGTAGATTCCTGAACCAGTTGGCATCCCGTACGTTCAAGACTGCTGATTGCTTCCCGCAGGGGCCAGACCGTTTTCCTCAAAAAAATCATTTCTCGTTTCAGGTTTTGAATGGCCTGAAGTGTTTCTGCCGAGGGGCTTTTGACGAGTGATTCCTCGAGGATCTCAATTCGTTCGCCCACCCGTTCGAGAATAGCGAAATAGTTGTCGACTATCGAATCAATGAGGGCATACGCGAGGTAATCTGCTCCCGATTTTCTCAGCCGTCCTTTGCCGGCACGGATTCTCTCCCGGATGGGTCTGAATATATCTGTTTCTCTTTCCTGGAAGGATATGACAAATGTCCGGCCAAGGACGATACTTATCTGTTCTGAATGGATTTCGTTTGCTTGGTCGTTACTGTAGAAACTTTTGAGAACGATATAGATGTATTCGCAGAAATCCTCCATTTTTGGGCGTTGGTCGGAATTGAGGATGTCTTCCAAGGTGAGGGGATGCAGGCCGAAGATGGGTCCTAACTCTTCGAGTGCCTGTACGTCATGAATGCCATTGATATGTATCCACGTGACTGTCCAACGATCCTTGGATTGCCCACATTCATGCGCCGTGCTGATTTCCTTCTCCTCGATATTCGCTTCGTCGTAACCCAAAACAGTAATTTTTGTTTTTTCGGTTAATCGGTCTCCGATATGAACGAGAGACCCTGGGGAAAGACCGGCCTTTCCCGATCTCTTCTTGAGCCATCTAGACATTATCATCAGCTCCTTGTCTTGATTACTACTTTTACGGATGGCTCCCGTCTGCCTTCGAATTGAACCTCCGGGGGCACGATCAGCTTCGGTGCAATTGTAGTTGTTGAAGTTAATGGCCTTAAGTCGATCGGTGCTGTCCGTATCCTTATTTTGGTGTGAAGCAGCTTGCCCGGCACCAGAACCGCAATTGATGGCGGTGTCACTGTGATCTTCTGGATGGCAACTCCTGGGGGGGGTGCATTTTCAGTTACAACCTCAACAGGAACTGAAATGTGGACAAACCGTGACGCATTGACAGTGATGCGGCTGGGCTTAATCCCTACTATGGTTAAGCTTGAAGGTGCATCTATCATGTCTTTCGTGAGTACCATATCCTGTCTGCCTTCTTGGATCTGTGACAGATTCAAGGATATCTTGAGTGCATCTATATTCAGAATCTGAAAGGCCTGCGGGGGGCCAACAAACATTACCCTGGCTTCAGAAATTTTCGGCCCTTCGATTACCCAATCAGGAGGTATGTTCAGGTACTCAACAGGTATAGTGAAATCCTTCTGTATTGATTCCCGCTGGTATCCGAAAATCATCCAGAGGGTACAGGCAAGGAGAACTGCAATGACCTTTTCTTTCGTATTTTCTTTTAACCATCGTGAAAGAGGCCCCGGCTTCTTTATGGGTGCCTTGCTTGTATAATAAGTTACCAGGGCACCTTTGAGGGCTGACGCGCTCACTTCCTTGATCCGTTCACCTTCGGCAATGCAGATGGTTCCCCTTTCTTCCGAGACAACTATACAAATGGCATCCGACCGTTCAGAGAGGCCAAGAGCAGCCGTGTGGCGAAGACCGAGATTTCTATAACGACTGGCATTCGGCGAGAGGGGCAGATGGCATCCAAAACGAGTTAGTATGTCTCCGTCAATAACAACGGCCCCATCATGACCTACGGAATGGGGATCGAAAATACTCTCCAGTAGCGGCTCGCTGAGAGTGCCATTCAGTTCCACACCGCCACTAAGGTGTCTGTCAAGAGGATCGTTTCCCTGGATAACGATCAGGGCGCCGATATGCTTTCGGGCAAGATCTGCTACAGTCTGGGCTATGATTTCAGATGTCTGTCCATGGGATGTCGTCCTTTGAATCTTTTTTCTGATTATTCCCAGGATGGCAAGGCGTTCAAAGAATCTCCGGAGATCTTCCTGAAATATAACAACAAGGACGAAAATAAGGATGGCAAAAAATCCCTGCAGGACAACTGTCGTAAGGTATAGCTGGAAAAATTTGGCAATGACGTAGATAAAGCCTAGGAGACTGATGCCGATGAAGACAAAACGAGAAGCCCTGTCTTTAATCCATATCAGGAGTACGGAAATGGCAATCGATATGATTGCAATGTCAAGAATATCTTGAATTCGCAGGCTTTGCAACATTGACCAGGTGCTGTCTATCATAATCTCCTATCTTTCGTCTCAGAAAAATCCGCTGTCTGCATCGTAACTTTATTAAATAAAACATGGTGATATAATTTTTGCAATAGGCAATATTTGTGATTCCCATTTTTTTTCTTGACATAAGTTTCCACTTATGGTTTCCTTAATCCAACAATTATTAATGAGCGTGGTGGACAGAATGAACACAAATGGGCTGATCAAAGGTTTTTATTACTGGAACTACTATTTCCTATTGGTCTGCCTGTTGCTCAGGAGGTATTAGCGCCAGTTAAGTGAGACATAAGAGCCATGGGTAGACTGAAGGAATCTGCCCATGGCTCTTTTATTTTTGTGAGGCCATGGGAGCAGATGTTTCCATGGCCTTTTTTTTCATTAAGGCGCGGTCTTTTCGGAACTACACGCACCGCAGTGCGGGACTTAAGGGAAGTGCTTCCGGTCAAGGCGACGCCATGAGAAAAAGACGCAGTTGAATTGATCGCGGGCGAGTGAAGCGGGCAAGGACAATTAGGCTTAATCTTGAAGGGGGAGAATCGTGATTATTGTGATGAAGAAAGGTGCAACTGAAGGACAGATTGAGAACGTTATCGCCTGGATAGAATCCGTGGGATACAACGCTCATCCTTCACGGGGAGTGGAACGGACTATCATAGGTGCAGTCGGCGATGAACGGGGCAAGGCCTACCTGATGTCTGCAGAATCAATCTCCGGGGTGGAAAAGGTGGTATCCATTCTGAAGCCGTACAAACTGGCGAGCCGGGAGTCCAGGGAAGAGGATACGATCATTCGAGTGGGAGAAGTGGAGGTAGGCGGCCCCCGCTTCGTAGTCATGGCCGGCCCTTGCTCCGTTGAGAGTGAAGAACAGGTGATGGAAAGTGCCTACATTGTAAAGAAGGCAGGTGCACAATTCCTCAGGGGCGGAGCATTCAAGCCAAGGACATCCCCATACAGCTTTCAGGGTATGGAAGAAGAGGGTCTCAAATTATTGGCAAAGGCCAGGGAAAAAACAGGTTTGCCTGTTGTTACAGAAGTCATGAATCCGGCAGATGTCGATCTCGTTGAAGCTTATGCTGATATAATGCAGGTCGGAGCGCGTAATGTCCAGAACTTCCCCCTCCTCAAAAAAGTTGGCCAGTCAAAGAAACCGGTTCTCTTGAAACGGGGAATGATGACCACAATTGAGGAACTGCTGATGTCAGCGGAATATATCCTCTCTTCAGGAAACAATCAGGTAATTCTCTGCGAGAGGGGCATTCGCACCTTTGAGACTGCTACCCGCAATACGCTGGACATTAGCGCGGTTCCAGTTTTGAAAGAATTAACTCATCTTCCTGTCATTGTTGATCCCAGTCATGCAGCGGGCAATTGGAAATATGTGATTCCTCTGAGCAGGGCAGCCATAGCCGTGGGAGCGGACGGACTCCTCGTTGAGGTTCATCCTGAGCCTGAGAAGGCGGTTTCCGATGGCAGTCAATCTCTCAAGCCGGAAAAATTCTACCAGTTAATGGAAGAGATAAAGAACTTGGAGGACGTTATGAAGAAAAAGAAGCAGGTGCATCGATGAAGAAGATAAGGGTCAATCTCGATAAAAAAGTGGCTTCAACTTATGAGATATGCATCGGATACGATGTTCTGGATCGGATCGGACTGCTTGCCGTAAAAAATATGCCGGCCCTCCATTACATCATCATAACGGATTTCAATATCTCAGCCATTTATGGGAGGTTGCTTCTGGAGAGATTGAGGGGAATGTCGCTTCCCGTAGATATAATCGATTTTCCGGCGGGAGAGGATGCAAAAAACATAGGCACAGCCGTAGCCATAGTTGAAAGACTGATAAAACTCGGAGCTGATAGAAAATCGGCTCTCATTGCCCTGGGAGGTGGAGTCGTTGGTGATATGACGGGTTTCATCGCGTCAACGTTCATGAGATCTGTTCCGTATATCCAGATTCCCACAACCCTCGTGGCCCAGGTAGATAGCAGCATCGGCGGAAAGACCGCCATCGATCTTCCAGAAGGGAAAAACCTCCTCGGGACATTTTACCAACCCAAGGGAGTTTACATCGACGTGAAGTTTCTGGATACACTTCCCGAAGAAGAGATGAGCAGCGGCCTCGCGGAGGTGATCAAGTATGGCGTAATCGATAATTTGGAGGCCTTTAATTTTCTGGAGAGAAATATCAAGGCCATCAAAAAGAGGGATCGAGGGGTCCTTGAGGAGATGATTGAGAATGCGTGTAGGATAAAAAAGGCGATAGTCGAAATAGACGAAAAGGAACTGGGGATTCGCCGTGTGCTCAACTTCGGGCATACTATAGGCCATGCCATCGAAGCGGAATCCGATTATACTATCTCTCATGGGGCCGCCGTTTCCCTGGGCATGGTCGCTGCCGCAAGGATTTCAGAGAGCATGCATGATTTTCCCCATAGGGATCGGGAGAGGATTGAACACCTGTTAGAAAGTGCGGGACTTTCCTGCAGTATTCCTCGAACGATAACAACTGATGGCATTATGGCAAGATTAAGGGCGGACAAAAAAAAGGAAGGTGATACGATTCATTTCGTCCTGCTTAAGAAGATGGGAATGCCTTTCATAAACGGGGGCGTCCCTGAATCGATGCTTCGTGAAACGGTGGAGGGATTGAAAAAATGACAGTGACATCGCTTGATCGTCTCCGGCGTGATCTCAAGGTAACGGACCGAAAGATCGTGAAGCTACTCAATGAGAGGGCCCTGCTATCCATGAAAATAGGAAGGGACAAGGCAAAAAAGGGATTGGATGTCTTTGACGCCTCGCAGGAAGCGAAACTTTTTGCATATCTGGAAGAAGTGAATGAGGGGATGCTGCCGGAGAAATACCTGAAGGCTATATTCAGGGAAATCATTTCTGCTTCCCGGGCCCTGCAAAAGCCCGTTACCGTGGCCTTTCTGGGACCACATGCGACATTCAGCCATCTTGCTGCTCAGTCCTATTTCGGCACAAGCACTGGCTTTGTTCCTCAGGCAACAATCTTTCATGTCTTTGACGAGGTTGAAAAGGGGAAGGTGCAATGGGGCGTTGTCCCAGTGGAGAATTCTCTCGAAGGTTCTGTCAACTTGACCCTCGATCGATTGATATTGACGCCCCTTAAGATTCGGGCGGAGATCTTTCTCAGGATCAGTCACTGCCTGCTTGCACCAGGGAAGAGGATGGATAGGATCAAGCGGGTCTATTCGGCTCCCCAGGTGCTGGCGCAGTGCCAGGGATGGCTGCGCACCAATCTCCCTCGCTGTATCCTCGCTGAGGCAGAAAGCACGGCTGCCGCAGCCAGGAGTGTGAGGGAGGATAAAGACGGCGCTGCTATTGGGAGTCGGCTCGCTGCCGCCACTTACGGGCTCAATATACTTTCAGAAGCGATCGAAGATAATCCATCGAACACGACACGGTTTCTGGTCATTGGAGAAGGTGAAACCAAGATGACGGGAATAGATAAGACGTCTGTCATCTTTGGGACTCCCCATGTGCCGGGTGCCTTGTATCATGCGCTGAAGCCATTTGTCGAGCGACGGATTAACCTTATGAAGATCGAATCGTATCCCCTCAAGGAGCGTTTATGGGAGTATCTTTTCTTTGTTGATTTTTCAGGTCACGTCGACGATCCTGAAATCAAGAAAAGCGTGAAGGCCTTGAGGCGAAAGACCAATTTCTTGAAGATCCTCGGTTCATATCCCAGAGGTGAGGAACCACGATGATCTGTATTCCCATCACAGGAAGTACACAGGAAGAGTCTCTGCTTCAGATAGAAATGAGCCTGTCGCGCGCCCATGTCCTGGAGCTGAGAATGGATCTGATAAGTGGAGATCTGCAAATGCTGATGGAAAGGTGCAGATCACATCCAATTCCTGTCAAGATACTGGTCACGAACAGAAGAAGGGGAACTTCACCGTCTGAGGAAAGTGGAGCAGAGAGACAGAGGATCGCTATGCTTGAAGAGGCTGTCCGTCTTGGCGCTGATTATGTGGACATTGAACTTGATACGGCGGAGCCTCTTCGTCAAGGTGTGCTTGCAATGGCAAGGGCCCATGGCAACCGGACCAGGGTGATAATTTCGCATCATGATTTCAGGAAAACACCGTCTTTTAAAACGTTGAAGGATATTTTTCATGACTGTATGGGAAGCGGCGCCAGCGTCGCTAAAATAGTCACTGTTGCAAAAAGTCCGGAAGACAACTTTACGGTTCTCAGCCTGATTCCTTATGCCCGTAATATAAGAAAAGATATCATCGCCTTCTGTATGGGGGGGCAGGGAAGGGAAAGCAGAATAATGGCGCCCCTTATAGGCTCTCATCTCAGCTTCGCCTCGCTGAAGGAAGGGCTGGCCTCGGCGCCTGGTCAGCTCACTATCGGGGAGATGGAAGATGTCTTGAATCTTACCGGGCGTGGCGGTTACAGGAAGGGTAAATTATCCGTTACCCCTAATGCGCGGATTTTTGGACTCTTGGGAAATCCTGTGAAACAGAGTCTCTCGCCCCTGATGCACGACGCGGCGCTCCATAAAATGAAAATTGCAGGAAAGTATTTACCGTTCTGCATGCAGGATATCGCCTCTGCCCTAAGAGGCATCAGGGGAATTGGCATCTGTGGCGTCGGCGTAACCATGCCTTATAAGGTTGCCGTCATGGAACATCTTGATGAAGTAGATGATGATGCACTTAAGATCGGAGCTGTAAACACCATCGTCAATGACAATGGCAGATTGAAGGGGTTAAATACCGACTGGATCGGTCTTGTACAATCCCTCAAGGAGGTTGCGGATATTAGAGGGAGGGTCTTCGCCATTCTGGGAGCTGGCGGAACTGCGAGGGCCGCCGTCTTCGGCATAAAGAAAGAAGGCGGCATCCCCGTAATCGTCAATAGAAATGTTGCAAGGGGGGAGAGCTTGGCAAAGGAGTGGGCATGCCCATTTTACCCTCTTACGGAGTTGGGTAGGGTGAGGGCGGATTGTCTGGTCAACACGACGCCAGTGGGCATGATACCGAATGTAGATGAATCACCTGTCAGCGGCGAGATACTTGTTAACTACCGATGGGTCATGGACGTTATATATAATCCTCTGAAGACAAGGCTCATGAGTGATGCTGAAAAGGCAGGGTGTATAATTATACCGGGCCTCGGCATGTTCGTCAATCAGGGAGCCGAACAAATCAGACTCTGGACGGGACAGGAAGCTCCGAGAGAGTTAATGAAACAGGTCGTGATGGAGCGCCTTTTATATGGAAATTAAACCGGTTGATCATGTGAATGCAACTGTCGAGGTTCCCGGCTCCAAGAGTTACACACAGAGGGCCCTCGTTGTCGCCTGCCTGGCAGAAGGGAAATCTAACCTGAGTAATGCACTCATTTCGGAGGATACAAGATATATTGTGGAGGCATTGCGTTTCCTTGGTGCTGAAATTATTATCTCAGGGAGTGATGTTGCAGTCACCGGAACAGGCGGTGGTATCCATAATCCCGGACGGGTGATCTTGCTGGGGAACAATGGAACAGCACTACGATTCCTGACGACATTGGCCGCCCTTGGAAAGGGAGAGTATATTCTGGATGGCAGCAGCCGTCTTCGCGAAAGGCCGCTCAAGCCGCTTCTTAATGCGCTGAAAATCCTGGGCGTCGAATCTCAAAGCAGGGACGGCTATCCTCCGGTTAAGATTGATGCAAAAGGCTTAAAGGGAGGCAAGGTTTCTTTTGCTGATGTGGAGAGCAGCCAATACATCTCTTCCCTCCTCATTGGCGCTCCTTACGCAGAAGGCGATATTGAAATTGCGCTAACAGGGAGGACAGTTTCCCAGCCTTACATAGATATGACTATGGACGTAATGGGGCATTTTGGCGCAGAAGTGGTCGCGAGAGAAAAAAAATTATTCAGCGTAAGGAGCGGGCTGCATTACAGGGGACAGAGGTACATCATTGAGGGAGATGCGTCTAGCGCCTCGTATTTTTTCCTGGCAGCCGCTTTATGCCGCGGACGGGTCAAGGTCCTAAATATCAACCCGGCGAGCCTTCAGGGTGACATCAACATCCTGGGTATCATGGAAAAGCTGGGATGTTCTGTAGTCAGTGGCGATGCGTGGGTGGAGGTTACTTGTAGGTCGTTACGTGAAGGGGACGTCCATTTCGATATGGGAAACATGCCTGATATGGTGCCCACTCTTGCGGTTCTCGCTGCATTCAGAAAGGGACAATCGATTATCACAAATGTTTCTCATCTGCGCATTAAGGAAAGTGACCGCATCGCGGCACTGGTAAATGAATTAAAAAAAATCGGTGTTGTTGCAAAGGAAACAGCTGACGGTCTTATTATTGGCGGAGGAAAGCCGCATGGCGCCTGTATCGAGACATATAACGATCACCGGATTGCCATGAGTTTTGCCATGGCAGGACTTGCCATACCGGGTATCAGGATAGAGGACAGACATTGTGTGGGAAAATCCTTTCCCGGATTCTGGGATGAACTCTCAAGATTGTATGAGGATTAAGTGCACGTTTTATTGATCGGATACCGTGGAACGGGTAAATCGGCTGTTGGGAAAAGGCTTGCTGAAAAGCTAAAGATGCCATTTTATGACACTGACGAACTTATTGAGCGAGGGGCCGACAGATCGATCCGGGACATGGTTGCAGAAGAAGGCTGGACGCCTTTCCGGAAGAGAGAGAGTGAGATTATCGGGAAGCTGGCGGTTCTGCAAAGAGGCATTGTAGCAACCGGCGGCGGAGCAGTGTTGGATCAGGGAAATTGCGATATTCTTAAAGAACAGGGATTACTAATCTGGCTACGGGCTGATGTGATGACAATCGTTGAACGAATTAGGGGCGATGCCACAAGCAAAGAACGGAGGCCTCCTTTCCTGCATGATGATGCCTTTCGGGAGACGGAAGATATCCTCAAACAGAGGCTGCCAGTATACAGAAAGCTTGCAGATTTCTCGATAGATACAACAGATAAAAGCATAGATGAAATTGTTGACGCTGTCTGTCTATTTCTGAGCGGAACAGGCAGACTTGTCAAGAAGGAGTCAACATGTCAGGAAATTCCATAGGCGTACTCTTTAAAGTAACAACCTGGGGTGAATCACACGGTCCGGCAACAGGTGCAGTTGTGGAAGGATGTCCTCCCGGCATTGATCTTACGGAAGGAGACATTCAAAAATGGCTTAATAGAAGAAGGCCGGGCAGAGTTGCATCGAGTTCTCCCCGTCGGGAAGATGATGCTGTTAAGATACTGTCGGGAACTTTTCAGGGGAAGACCACGGGCACGCCCATTTCTCTGATCATAGAGAACACAAATGTTGACAGCAGTGCCTATGAAGACATCAGGAATATCTTCAGGCCGGGACACGGTGATTTCACATATTTTAAGAAGTACGGGATACGCGATTACCGGGGCGGAGGACGTGCATCTGGCCGGGAGACGGCAGCCCGCGTGGCCGCCGGGGCAGTTGCCCAAAAACTTATTTCCCGCTGTGGCATGGAAGTCGTCGCCTATACAACGGCGCTGGGAGGTATTGTCATAGATCGAAAGAACTATATAGCCAGAAGAATCACTCACGAAGACATAGCGGCAAATCACCTGCTGTGCCCAGATGCGATCGCTGCAAGGATTATGGAAGAGAAATTGGAGGAGGCGAGGCGCTCCGGCGATTCACTCGGCGGCGTTGTTGAAATCATCGTGAGAGGATGCCCTCCGGGCCTGGGAGACCCGGTATTTGACAAGATGGATGCAGATCTTGCGAAGGCCCTCATGAGCATCGGGACGGTAAAGGGGGTGGAAATAGGGGCAGGCTTCAAGGTTGCCGAAATGACGGGGTCCCAGGCAAATGATCCCATCATGCCGGATGGTTTTCTTTCCAATCACGCAGGCGGCATACTGGCCGGTATCACGACAGGACAGGACATCGTCTTGCGGGTGGCCGCAAAACCTATCCCCTCCATAGCGAAAGTCCAGCAGACTATCGACGTCCAGGGAAATCGCGTGGAATTGTCAATCAAGGGGAGGCACGACGTATCCGCAATACCACGAATTATTCCTGTGTGCGAGGCCATGGTGACAATTGTATTGGCAGATCATTTATTGAGGCAGAAGACGATTTCATGAAGACCGAGATAGGCGTCATAGGCGGTACCCGCGGCATGGGCAATTGGTTCGCCCGCTTCCTCGATAAGGAGGGATATGCCGTACGTGTATGCGGAAGGAATGTGAGTGAACCGGACATTGCCGAAATGGCTGATACTTGTCAGGTGATAGTCGTGAGTGTCCCCATGGGAGCGACTGGCGAGGTTATTGCCAAGGTTGGTCCACATATGCTCGAGGCTTCTCTGCTCATGGATCTCACGTCTCTGAAACGGGATTCCGTTAAGACAATGTTGGAAACATCTGTTTCCGAGGTAATTGGATGCCATCCTCTCTTCGGTCCCCGTGTTGACTCCATAGCGGGGCAAAACGTTGTCCTCTGCCCCGCAAGGGCTGGGAAGTGGCTTGCCTGGCTCACGGATATCTTTGAGAAGAACGGTGCATTTGTACTGGAAGCGACGCCGGAGAAACACGACCAAATGATGGCTATCGTCCAGGGACTCAACCATTTCAATACGATCATGATGGGTCTGGCCTTGCGGAAGGCAGGGGTAAGTCTGCCGGAGCTAATGAAGTATGCCACACCGGCCTTCCGGGCGAAGATAGACATCATGGAAAAGGTATTTTGTCAAAATCCAGGGCTCTACGCTGATATTTTAACGCTGAATCCTGAGATTCGTCGGTATATAGATGCGTACGAGGAAAACGTAGCTCAGCTGAAAAACCTGATCTGTGAGCGAAATGCCGCAGGTATTGCGGACATGATAGAGAAGTACGCCTCTTTTCTTAAAGTCATCTGACCGTGATACGAATAATCAGGATCCACCCGCGGATTTCTTCTGAGCAAAGCTATCACGGAAGGCACTTGATCTCTTCGCTCCCCTCATGTAACTTTTAATCGTTTATGGTATAGGGCGGTGCAGCTGCGGCTTGTGATTCCCAAAAGAGTTCATAGCGTTCTGTTCACGGTACTGTTTCAGTTGATCTTGTTCGATATTCTATGAATTACTAATCAACGGCATTTTTGCAGGATTGGTTCTGCTTTCTTGAGGGACTTCCACGACAAATGCAGTGGCGGTTTTGCGCCTTTTCACCCCACAGCCGAGGAGTGCAATATTGGTACCTTAGCGGCGAGAGCAAAAAAAATACTTGATTAATATAAATTCTTCAATTAGTTAAAGACCTTATGCATAGAAACCCTTGAGGATCTGTGCCACATATCATAGTGAGGCACAGGCTGTAGCATTCAGCGTAGCTGAGTTGAGAGACTAAGAGACCGCTTCGAGCCGCCGTGGGACGTGTCAGTCTTGTGATGCTAATAGGATTTCTCTTTATGTTTGCCCTCGGTGAACCCATCCCAGCTTCGGCGGGCATACGTAGGGCGCGAAACGGAGAGCGGAGTTTTTCAAAGTCATTGCGTAATGCTGCCAATTGGGTATACGCATGTAAATTGGGAGAAACGGAGATTAACTGGTGGTCGAAATTGATTTTGAAAAAGGTAGTGGACTTGTGCCTGTAGTAGTTCAGGACGCTGACACAGGAGAGGTTCTAATGCTAGCATACATGAATCGAGATGCGTGGCTGAAAACCCTCCAGACGGGCAAGGCGACGTATTGGAGCAGGTCAAGAAATGAGCTGTGGGTCAAGGGAGAGACATCCGGCCATACCCAACATGTCGAGGAGATTTTGGTTGACTGCGATTCTGATACGGTTCTTCTGAAGGTTCGGCAGAAAGGTGGCGCCGCGTGCCATACGGGTTACAGATCATGCTTCTACAGAAGGGTCGTTAACGGAAAAACGGAGGTTATCGGGGAGCGAATATTTAAACCGGAGGATGTCTATAAATGAAAAAATTGAAACTGGGAATACCCAAAGGAAGCCTGGAGGCCAAGACTGTTGACCTCTTTAAAATGGCTGGCTGGCGCATTACATATGATGAAAGGAGTTATTTCCCGGACATAGATGACGAAGAAATCTCATGCACTCTAGTGAGGGCGCAGGAGATGTCAAGATATATTGAGGATGGGACTCTGGATCTGGGTTTGACCGGCAAGGACTGGATCATCGAAAATGAATCGAATGTTGTCGAGGTGCAGGATCTGATTTATTCGAAGGCATCGGCAAGACAGGCGCGGTGGGTTCTGGTAGTCAGAGAAGATTCTCCTGTGCGGGTCATCGAGGACATGGAAGGGAAAAAAATCTCGACGGAACTGGTAAAATTCACAGAAAGATATTTCAGGGAGAGGAAGATCAATGTTCATGTCGAGTTTTCCTGGGGCGCGACGGAGGCGAAATGTGTTGAAGGCTTGGTGGATGCTATCGTGGAGGTGACCGAAACGGGAACGACGATTAAGGCTAACAAGTTGAGAATTGTCCATGAACTGATGAAGACCAATACAAAGCTGATTGCCAGTCCCGCCGCCTGGGAGGATTCCTGGAAGCGCAAAAAGATAGAGCAGATAAGGACGTTGCTCAATGGTTCATTGCTGGCCATGGGGAAGGTGGGTTTGAAGTTAAATGTATCCAAGGAGAATCTTGGGCGAGTCGTCCTCCTCCTGCCTGCTCTGAAGGCGCCCACGATTTCCGGTTTGTACTCGAATGACTGGTACGCTGTTGAGACGATAGTGGATGGAAATATTGTGAGGGAGTTGATACCCTTGCTTAAGGAAGCCGGGGCCGAAGGCATAATTGAATATACATTGAATAAGGTCGTCTGAAAGGTGCAACAGTATGGCACGGAAGGCTGAAATTTATAGAAAAACGACGGAAACGGAAGTATCCATAAAGCTTAATCTGGATGGTACGGGACAAGGGAAGATATCGACAACTGTGGCGTTTATGGATCACATGCTCAGCCTATTTGCGCGGCACGGCCTTGTGGATCTGATCATGAAGAGCCAGGGCGATACGCAAGTTGATGATCATCATTTGGTTGAGGATATAGGTATTTGTCTCGGCGATGCCGTGAAGAAAGCTCTTGGTGATAAAAAGGGGATACATCGTTATGGATCAGCCATGATTCCCATGGATGAGAGTTTATGCAGTCTGGTCATGGATATATCAGGAAGACCCTATCTGATTTATAATGTAGAATTCAAGAGTAAAAAAAGCGACAAATTCGACTACTCTTTGTTAAGAGAATTTTTTAAGTCTTTTTCAGATCATAGCGGAATAACCTTGCATATCAACCTTCTTTATGGTAGGAACAATCACCATATAGCCGAGGTGATCTTCAAAGCCTGGGCCCTTGCCTTGAGGAAAGCAGTGACCATTCACGGCCGCATTGAAGGCATCTTATCCACTAAGGGAAGTCTGTGATCAGCAGTCTCCGAAGAGGAGGTGGTAACATCCACAGAGATTCGTTCAGTATTTTATATCGGTTTGCCCAATTCCTCCTTTTATTTTTCACTCTTTGCGCAATTTGCGGCTGCCAGCGTGCGAGTGGCGTATCTACTACTGTACTTAAAGACGACGGGAATGTTGTCTTTAAGCGTATTGCCGTCGTCCCTTTCCAGGCAATCCGCCAGGAAGATGCAGACATTAAAACGGCGCGATGTCCTGTCTGTGGACTAGTGTTCAGGACAGAGAGCTATGCCAAAGGTTCAGAGACGATTGTCGAGGGTATATTTCTAGATCATCTCAAGAACGAAAAGGCGTTTGCTCTTATACCGCCGGACAGAGTGGGAGGCGTTTATGAGGGGGTCACAGGGGCCCTTTTTAAAGCGGATCTCCTGGCTGTCTTGAAAAAAGTCGGCACTGAATTGGAAGCGGACGGAATCATATTGGGTTACGTATACCGCTTCAAGGAAAGGAAAGGGTTTTCACTATCTGTAGAAAAGCCGGCATCGGTGGCCTTTGAGATCCACCTGATCAGGGTGAGCGATGGCGCCATCGTCTGGAGGGGCGTCTTCGATAAGACACAAACCTCGCTTATGGAGAATCTTCTTCAAATAGCTTCTTTTTTAAAAGGGGGTGGCAAATGGGTCACCGCCAAAGAGTTGGCTGCCGAGGGTATGGAT
>Ga0209777_10003449_pt1 | contig 19604 bp, 26 predicted proteins | sample FrelakmetHBP12HB_FD_187147 | JGI IMG/M metagenome (GOLD analysis project Ga0209777, IMG submission 187147) | Freshwater lake sediment microbial communities from the University of Notre Dame, USA, for methane emissions studies -HBP12 HB (SPAdes)... | ecosystem: Environmental > Aquatic >...
GCTATGACAACGACCTTTGCGATGCCCCTTTCTATGGCCTTCGTTACCTCGTTGACGCCCCTCCTGACCTTTCCGGTGCCTGAGGCTACCTTCACTAGCTCCAATAAGTCCTTTTTCACTTCCTCTGGTGTTTCATATTTTTCTGCCATATTTTCCACCTTCCTTCATAGGAATGTAAACGCAATTGGCTGGGAAACGTTTAAATAGCTATTGCATTGCCGCCTATTGGCTAATGCACAGGCCGAATTCCCTTAGGAACGCTATGCGCTCCTCTCCTGTCCATGCCAATCCCCTGCCTATCGAGTTGCGTTGCCATTCTGAAATGCCTCCGATGGAGCCTCCGCGGGAAATCAGGAGCGCGAATATCCTCAGGTTTTCCCTGGTGTTACCCTTAAGATGGCCCATTGGCGTGTTTGGGGGTGACGAATAACCCTGGGCATCAGGGTTTGCGCCTGCGTCAAGCAGCAGCCTGCATACCCCATAATGCTTGAGGATGATTGCGCTGGAAAGCGGCTCTCCTGGCTTCATGTTTGAGCCATTGGGGTTTGCCCCGGCGTCAAGCAGGGCCTTGCATATCCCCACGTTGCCCTCGGAAGACGCGAACACTAGCGGGGGGCGTCTCGTGTCTGCCCATTCCATATTCGGGTCTGCGCCTGCAGAAAGGAGCAGGTTGGCCATCTCAAGGTTGTTCCTGCGGACTGCGTGGATAAGGGGCGTCATATGCTCATAATCCCGTGAATTGGGGTTCGCGTGCTTCGCAAGCGCTTTTTTCGCGCCATTGAGGTCATTCCGCCTAGAAGCCGTGGCAAGGTCTTCGGTGGCCATTGCGGCAATGCGCTTTAGCTGCTCCTCGTCCGGCTCAGGATGGAACGTGTCCTTGAAGAATGCGGCTATCCTGTTCCTCATCCGCCTGAGCGGGCCGGCCCCTTCATTTGCAGACCTTATCTTTTCCATTGGCTTCATTGTGTACAAAACGGTTTAAAACGCTATTTCATCATGCAGTTTGCAAAATTCAATGAGAACATTTTCCAGTCGTCTCCACCTCCAATCAGCTTTTTGGCAATTGCCACGCCAATGTGGCGCGCTGCAAGCCTGTTTCCACTGGCTTTGGCATAGTCAAGCACGGTCTTTAGATTATAGTCGCTTGCAGTGAAATCCGCCCCCTTTTCCAGCAAATCGACAAATGAATAGGTGTTGTTGTGCATTGCGGCATGCATGAGCGCTGTCCTGCCTTCATCATCCCTGTCTTCTATATAGGCGCCATGCTTCAAAAGCAGCCTGACCATGTCAGTTCGGCCTGCAATTGTCGCAAGCATGAGGTACGTCATGCCGCCATTGAACTTGGCATTTACGTCGTATCTGCCTATGCTGGATTCCAGCATGTCCCACCTGACGTCAGTGAATAATTTGGCGAGGTGCAATGCCGCCTTTCCGAACGAACTTTTGAGCTTGAATTTTGAAATTAAGTGTTTTGGATTTAGATTTCTTGCAAGCGCCGCTGTTTTCCTTGCGGCAGCCCTTGTCTTCTCAAATACAGGCATGATGCGATGTTTGACAAAGGTAATAAAAATCAGGCTGCGAGGCATTCGCTGAACAATGAGACGAACAGTTCTCCGTTTTCCTTTCCGACAAGCGCGATGGCCAGGCTTTCGGTAATGAATTGGGCAGCTTGGGCATATCCCAGTCTTGCGGCCCAGTACATGGCTGTCCAGCCGAAACTGTCCTTTGCGGCGATGAGCCCTATCCTGTTTCCTCCGGCTTTTGCGAATTCTTCTAACAGCAGGGAGCAGATTTCGGCGCTCCCTTTCAATGCGGCAGCGTGCAGGGCTGTTTTACTGTTGTTAGTCCTTGCAGTGATGAGCGCCTTCATATCTCCGCCGGATTTCGCGCATTCGTCTATAAGGATATGGCAGGCTTGAGTGCATCCATTGATTGCAGCCTTGTGCAGGGCTGTCCTGCCTTCGCTGTCCTTTGCAGCGATGTCGGCGCCTGCCCTGATGAGCCACTTTATTTCCGCATTTCTGCCTTCAGCTGCGGCGTCGATGAGCATATCGTTGAACCGCTCCTGGTCATTTGCGGACAGCGCCGGCCTCCTGCTTTGCAGGATGCCTGCCTTGAATTTGATTGGTTCCTTTGCCGGAATATTCTTCTGGAGCCTCTTTTCCTGCATGCATGTATTATGCGGCAAAGGTATTATAAAAGGTTACAAAAACATGCTGAAAACAAGCTCGTCCTCGCCCTTGTAATAATGGTCCTTCAGCGTGGCCTCATGTTTGAAACCAAGCGTTCCGTAAAATGACTGGGCGTTCTTGTTTGACGCGTGCGTAAGCAGGTAAACCTTCCGGAGATTGTGGCCATTCAGTCCATAGAATTTTTTGGCGTTCTCAAGCAGCGCGGAAAACAAGGCCGTCGCAATGCCCTTTGAGCGGGATTCGGGAAGCACGGCAATCCTGTTCATCTCCGCAAGCCCGTGCTTCGGCAGGTCGTGCATGGTCCAGCTCGCGATGCCGACGATTTTGCCGTTGTCGTCAGCAACGACATAGCGGTGGCCGTGGGACAGTTCATTGAGGAAGGCTGCTTTCGCCTCTTCCAAGGTTTCCATGTTGTAGCCTTTCAACAGCACTTCGGCGACGCCGTCAGCGTCGCCAATCGTCCCTATCCTGAATGTCATTCCACAGTCACCGACTTTGCAAGGTTCTTGGGCTTGTCTATGTCGCATTCCCTGAGCCTTGCTATATGATAAGCGAGAAGCTGCAACGGAAGCACGGTAAGGAAGGGATATGCAAGGCCGCTTGTCTTAGGGACAAACAAAACGGTGTCGCTTATCTTTCCGATTTCCGTGTCGCCTTCCGTGGCTATTGCTATGACGATTCCTCCCCGCGCCCTTATCTCCTCAATGTTGCTCCTTATCTTGTCATAGGAGCTGTCCTGCACCGCGATTATCACGACAGGCATGAACCTGTCTATGAGGGCTATCGGCCCGTGCTTCATCTCGGCTGCAGGATACCCTTCGGCATGGATGTAACTGACTTCCTTCAGCTTAAGCGCACCCTCCAGCGCTATGGGATAATTGGTTCCCCTGCCAAGGTACAAAACATTGGGCCTTGCGAAGTGCTTCTGCGCTGTTTTGACTATTTCGCCGTCTTTTTTCAGCAGCTCTGCCATCTGCGACGGTATCCGTTCAAGGAACGCCAGCCTTTCCTTCAGGTGGTTTTCATCCCACGAGCCCCTAAGCTGGGCAAGGTACACGCCGAAAAGGTAAAGCGCCGCAAGCTGGCTCGTGAACGCCTTGGTTGACGCAACGCCCATCTCCATCCCGGCCCTGGTGTATATGCACTCGTCGCTCTCCCTTGGAAGCGAACTGCCCATGACGTTGCAGATTGAAAGCACCTTTGCGTTCTTGGACTTCGCCTCGCGGACCGCCGCAAGCGTGTCTGCCGTCTCCCCGGACTGGCTTATCGCGATTACCAAAGTGTTGTTGTCTATTATGGGGTTCCTGTACCTGAACTCCGACGCATAATCAATCTCGGTCGGGATTTTCGCAAGCGACTCAAGCATGAACTTGCCGGCTATGCCTGCATGCCACGACGTCCCGCATGCGACAATCTTCACCATCTTTATTCCCTTAAGATAATTGTTGTCAAGCCTGAAATTTTCAAAAACGACCTTTCCGCCGTTTATCCTTCCGCGCAGCGTTTCCCTTATGGCGTCCGGCTGCTCGTATATCTCCTTGAGCATGAAATGCTCGTATTTCCCCTTCTGCGCCTGCGACATGCCGTAATCCAGCGTTTCCGTTTTCCTGCTTGCCTTCTTTCCTGTCACGAAGTTGCTTATCTCCAGCGTCCCGTCAATGGCCGCCATGTCGTTGTCTTCCAGGAAAACGGCCTTGTTCGTGTATCCGAGGAACGCAGGCACGTCGGATGCCACGAAATGGCCCTTGTCTCCGATCCCAATAACTAACGGAGACGATTTCCTTGCTGCAAGCATGCCCCTGAATCCGGAATGGATGGCGACTACGGCAAAGCTGCCTTCCAGTTGGTTGAGCGCCTCTTTGAAAGCGTCCTTGAAGCTTATGCCTTTCTTCATGTTATATTCAATTAAGCATGGGATCACTTCCGTGTCCGTCTGGCTCCTGAACTGCACGCCGTTTTCCTCAAGGAATGATTTCAATTCGTAATAATTCTCTATTATGCCATTGTGGACTACAGCGGTTTTCCTGTCCTGGGAAAGGTGCGGGTGCGCATTTGACTCAGTGACCTTTCCGTGCGTCGCCCACCTTGTGTGGCCTATCGTGAGGCCGCTTTGCGGAAGACCCAGCGAGGAAAGCTCAATGCCGCCAATCCTTCCTACCTTCCTGACAAGGTTTATCTTTTCCTTGTCAGCCGAGGCGATGCCCCAGGAGTCATAGCCCCTGTATTCTAGCTGTTTGAGCCCTTTCAACACTATCTCGTTGGCGTCGCCCTCTCCAAGGTAGCCGATTATCCCGCACATTAGAAGGAGATTGGAACTGATGGGATTTTATTTGTTCCTGCAATCTTGCTTTTGCAAAAGCGGGCCAAAACGCCATCACGGGACGGCAAGAACGTTTAAAAACCTTAGCCGGCAAATAAAGCAACTGCAATTTAGCCTCGATAGCTCAGCTGGTAGAGCGTCCGACTGTTAATCGGAAGGTCGTAGGTTCAAATCCTACTCGGGGCGTGTTACATAATGGGATAAAATGTAGGGCGATACGTCTAAAGCCCTCCTTTTTTAGGATGGTCTATAGCCAAACACTATGATTGCAGCGAGTATAACAACAATCCCAACCGTTCCGATTATTGTCTGTATGATTCCCTGAAAAAAAGTTGATAGAAGCATGACCACTATCCCCAATAAGAAAATCCATTTTGCAGAGATATCCATTGTGCTCCCCTTTCCAGCTGGAATTTCAACCTCATTTATCTTACTTTTGCTATAAGTTTATATACGTTGCTCCCTGTAAAATTAACATGGTAAAAAGGGATATATTTGGGCTGCCAATTAACAGAAGGAAAAAGCCTATAATTGGGCTTGATTTCGGTTTAGGCAAGAAATCACGTGTTGGACTGGGATTAGGAAAACAGTTTGGTTCAAAACAAAAACCCTTTTATCTTGGAAATGAATCCAGTCAAACCTCTGGAAAAACAAAATATGAAAGAGTGAATCCTTCTTCTGCACAACGAAGTGCCGTATTGATTAAACAGAAAAATAAGTGTGCTGGTGGTTGCGGGAAGCATTTTTATGGTAAAGATGAAATAATACCAGTTTTTGACCATGTCAAAAGAGTTGATAAGGCAGGGATAACAAAAGTCAGTAATTTACAAGCATTATGTCCAAACTGCCATCAGAAAAAAACACAGGGAGAAAATCTAAAAGAAATTGAAAAGAGAAGGACAAAACCAAAAAAGAAAGAGGAGAATATTGGTTTGTTTGGTGGGTTCGGACAACCAGTAAAACGTGGCAAGAATCCGTTTGGCTTTTGAGATGATTTGAATGGTTATGAAAATATGCGCTAAATGTCATAAGGATATGGGAGTGAGCACAGGGTTGTTAGATTCCATTATGCACCTTTTGAGTGGCGGGCTTTGTAAGGAATGCAAAGCAGAGGAGAGAGCCTTTGAGGAGCAGAAAAGGAAGGCAAGGGAAATCGCAAAGGCAGAGGAGCAGGGAAGGATTGAGGCACATGAAGAAAACGAAGATAATGCCAATACGTTCCAGTCCTCTTCATTATTGAGAGCAACAAGGGGAAAACCGCCAAGGTGGTAATATCATATGATAGCCTCAGCTGATGAAAGCCAGAAATTAATTCCTAGGCTAAAAGCGTTTTTTAGTCCTATTAATACCCAATTCAAAAAAGACCTAGAAGGCTACAAAATCTCCCACCTATACGGAATGTTCATAAGCTTAGTGTTTCTGTTAAGCTTTGCAGTAGGAATACTCTCAGTTTACACCCCAAAATCCATTTCCGACCCAATCTCTTTAGGCATAGGAATAGCTATCTTTGGTCTGATTGGCGGGATGGTTCTATTCTTACTTTTCGTATATGTTTTTATCCATATATATACTGCCTTTCTTAAGCGTTCTGAATCACTGGAATATACGCTACGGTGGCAGATAATAGCTATGGCAATATCCATAATATTAACATTCATTATGGGTTCTACCAACTATATATATGGTGGTTTCGTTATTTCCTTTATCTTGCTTTTCGTCTACCCAATATGGGCTTTAACTGCCCAACCAACAGAGTCAAATGTCATAAAGAATACGTTGGATAAGATATATTCTCTAATAACCCTACTTATTTACATAATCCAGTTCGTTATACAATTTAAACATCTCTAAAAACCGTAACCCAACAAGCGGACTGCTATGTAACGCTCAATAGCCCAGGCGGGGCTTGCGACGGCGTAGTGCTATAAAAGAGGATAGCTTTTTAACATCCTCTTTTTAACTTATTTAAGAGATGAGTATATGAATTGGCAACTGATTCAGATAGGAGTTAAATCGGGTGTCCGTTTTGTTTTTAGTCCAATAAATATTCTTACCAGTTTTGTAGGCATTTTAATATATATAATACCACTCATTGAAATTTATCTCCTTGTGACAATAAATTTCTTCTATGCTATTTTATGTTTGGTATTTTATGTGTTGCTGCTTTCTGTTTCTAAAGAACTTATGAGGGTTGGTAATAATCCATATGTTTTTGGTTTTGTATTTGAAAATCCAGGAGGCTCGGAAATTTTTCATGGACCAATGATTACAAATAGAGGCAATATATTAGCAGCACCTCTATGGGACGCAGCAAAAAAAGGAGATAATTCAGAAATTGAAAGGTTGTTAAAAGCCGGTGTTAATATAAATGCAAAAGATAACAGTTTAACTGCACTACATTATGCTGCATTTTTTGGACACGCTAAAACCTGTGGTCTACTGCTTGAGAATGGCGCAGATGTTAATGCAACAGACCAAATGGGGTTCACCCCACTTATATGGAGCGCAAAGAATGGAAACGCCGAAATATGCAAACTGTTGATTGATAAAGGCGCAAATGTAAATGCAAGGAATTACCAAGACGGAACCGCCTTGTTCTATGCTAAAGAGAAAGGAAATGCCGAAATCATTAATATATTGAAACAAGCTGGGGCGAAATAACCATGGGCATATTAGATTCAATTTTACATTTGGGTTCAAAAAGTGAAAAAAGGGAAGTGCCTAAAGAGTATAAAGATTTAATTGGCACAATAATATTAAAAACTCCGACAGAATATCCGCCTAAAGATAAACGCTGGGAACTTTATGGGTCTAAAATTAATGCTATATTTCAGCCATTTTTTGAGGGGAGCGACAAAAACCCTATAAACGTGTTGACATATTCTTACGACAAAAGCGGTAAATATCTTGGTGCAATTAGTTTTTATTGCTATAACAGAAGAAGGGATGTATGGAAAAGATTTTGTGAACATAATCCACAACTACTAGAAAATGCTTTAAAACAAAATCCAAGTGTTCCCATAATTGAAAGTATTATCTTTATGATGTTTGAGGTTCGCTTAAAACAGGAATTCAAGGATATGGGAATAGATATAAGTATAGAAAATATGATATTGGTTAATGACTTGCCTGATGCTAAAGAACTGACGATGATGATGGCAAAACAAGGAAAAGCACCACACAGTGTGGTCTTTAGAAATTTAATGGATAATAGCACAACAGAACTTGTGCTTGAAAAAAAGGAAAAGAAATAACAATACGAAAGGTCAAATGCCGACGCTTGACTTATAACCAACCGTCGGAGACTATACTTATTTATATATTTCGGTTAAACAGACCGAACATGAGGAACGCAATACTGGTTATTACTCTTGGATTAGTGCTTCTTTTTGGGTGTATCTCAACATCAACACCTTCAAATACCTGCCCGCAAACAACCTGTCCAAATGAAGCCACAATGCAAGAGATGATTGAAATCAATGCGCCGGTTACGAACGCCATGGTGGAGTTAAATTTAACCGATACAATATATGGTAGAGGCAAATATTGTATGGGATTTTCTTATGAATGCGATGATACATCTGCTAATATTGTCTTAGGAATTCCACCAAAATGCAAATTACCAGATGGAATAAATTATATAAGATGGGAACTTATGCCTTATGTTTTTGCTACTAATCCGGAATATACAATCGTCACTCTAAAAAATCATAGTTATTACACTGCTCTCGATGAACCAAGTTACCAATGCGGTCATGAAATCACTATAGAAACAAATTGTAAAGGAAAACTCTTTCGCTATGGTATATGCGGAAAAGACCCTCAGGTTGCAACCGAAAATGAAAAAATTATGACAAGCCTTGCAAAGATTTGTTGATTAATGTGCTTTGATAGGCAATAACAGAGGAAGGCAATGGGACAGTAGTCCCAGCATTTTCCTTATTCTATTTCGCCCTCTTCAACATCCGCCCTCTGCCGTCTTGGGTCTATCCCGCTCAATCTGGCATCTGCGCCAGCCCCGACCCAGATTTCAAAGACCTCTTTGTGTGGATTTGGCACAACCTTGACCTTTGCCCCTACCCGCCTAAACTCGGATGCCATTGCAGAGGCTTCCCTCCTATCTTCAGTCTCTACTTTCTTGATGTAGACAATACCGCCCTCTGTCCGTGTGTTCGCTCCATGTATCCCAATTCCCATATATTTCAATCCTCCATCTGTTTCATTTATCGAGTGTAAGCCCCTTCCACGGGGTTGAACGCTGGGGCGGTGTCCTTATTCGGGTTCGGGCATGAAAGCCCCGCTACGAGCTCCAGAGCCGTGCTAACGATGGTTATGGTTCGGCGTCGTATCTCAAGGAAGGGGGTTTCAGACAGTTAAACCACCCTTTTCTGCTGTTTGGGGCTCAATTAAACGCCCGTTTTCTTGGGGAGGGGCAACGATTGGGCTTTCTGCCTGACCGGAAACAGCCCCCCCTTTGTTTTTGGGCGGTCTGCCCCCTTTCCATTGCCCGATGTTCTTCAGCCTTTGAATTCCAGCCTTTGTCCTTTGGCTTATCCTTTGCCTTTCTTGATGGGCAACCCATGAGAAGATTGACAGCAGAAGGTCGGTTATGCCCTCGTTTTGGGTATCAAGCCACGATTCCTGATGGCTCTTGATGAATATTCCCCTGTTCCTCAATTCCTGAATGTAAGACATGGTTATAAGGATGCCTTCACGGGAAAACCTGTCCAGCGACCAGACTAAAATGCCGTTAAACTTACGGAGCATGGCTTGATTTTTCATTTCCTTGAATTGCGGTCTATCCGCACTTGCCCCGCTTATCTTATCGACGTATTCCCCAACAACTTCATAGCCGAATGACTTGGCAAACTCCCTCAAAGGCACGAGCTGGTTTTCCGGCTCTTGGTATCTTTCGCCGTCGTCATCTTTGGAAACTCTTGCATACAAAACGACTTTTTTATTTTCTTCCACAAGAAAAGGCACATTAACTCTATTTTTATATTTTCTTCTGCAACGCTAACAAAAAAGTCGGGGAGAGAAGGAAAAAGCCCCCGACCATGGCAGGAAAAAGGGCTGGTGAAAACCCCTTTTCCTAACATATTGGCTTTGTTGTTGACACAACGGTTTCATGTTCATTGACTTCTTTAAATATTTTCTTCTGCATGTGCAAACATCGTTTATTGCCGTATGGCACTCAATAGATTATTTTACGTATGAGCATTTTTCGGCTTTGAAAAATGCCACCCCTCTCGGGCTGGTTATCTGCGTCGTAAAAGAAAGATTTTTATAAGCATCCGGCGTTAAAGAGGATATGGGATTTTTTAACTATCTCATAGATATGTTAGTGTTATTCTTTCTGTTTGCAGTTGGAATGATACTGGTGTTCCAACAAATGTTTGTATTCTTAATAGATAAGGCTTGGAATAGAACGCCAACTATTATGGACATTTTAACTATTTTGGCAGGAATCATTTGCTTAATAGGTGCTATGTGGCTAAAACGCAAGTGGAATATGTAATTTTGTATTATAGGATAACTTCCTCTTCTTTTATGGAATCTGTGTCAATGAGAACCTTTTTTACCGTCGGGAAACCGAGGGGCTCCTTACGTCTGTTATACCTTGCGTGCGGACTTCTCCCCCACCGATTGCCGATGCACTTCTTCAACTGGACTTGCCCGATGTAGCCGTTCTTCTGCAATTCACGAAGCACGTGTTTCCAATAAACTTCGATGGGCATTTTTATAATCCGTGGGTCGTATTGACGATATACGCCAAAAACTTTCTTCCCAGCAAACTGGGGCAATGGCGACGAACCGCATAGGGTCATGACAAGGTATTTTGGTTCCGTTATTATTTTGTTCACAGTGCACCAACATCCAAAAAGGGTCTTTTTATATTTTCTTCTGCACTGAAATGTTGTTTGTTTCAACGGATTCAAGTTCTTCAGAGTCCTCTTCATCATCATCCTCATTCCGTGTCCGTGGCATGTTCATTCCATGTGCTTCCGTCTGAATTCCATGAGAACCATGTTTTTGGGGGGTGGGACCCCCAGTCTCGGGTTGTTCCTTGTCCAGACCCCCCCTCACCTCGGAATTTGATGGTTTTGATGGAATTTCGTCGGACGACATGGAACCATAATGCCACGGTAATGGAATGCCTTGGGAATGGCTTGGATGAACATATCCAACACGCTTCTGCCATTTCATCCATTCCCTTTCGCTACAGACCCAGAAACGCCCTTCCTTGGTCTTTGGGACCTGCTTGAATGCCATGGACCTTAATATCTTACCGCCCTTGCGACCATTCACTGATTTTGACTCCGGGATGCCTATTATTGTTTCAATCATTTTCCCAGAGATTAACAAAGGGTCTTTTTTCAGTGCTTCATCTCTGTCCTTCCCGGAAATCATGCCATCCAATAGCGGTTTCTTTTTTGGGTCCGACCAATATTCGACTGCCTTTTCAAAAAGTGCCCACCAGATTTCACCCTCGTCATTATTCCTCATCCTTTCCATTTCCTCGTTTTTCATTTCTTTAATCAGTTCACTCAAAACCGGCAATAAATCCGGGTGGGTTGCTTCCCAAAGCGCAGTTAAACGCTGAATATATCTCTTGGGCATTTGCGAGGCTTCCGGCAGTCCAGCCTTTTCCTTTGAATAGTAGAGCCGAAGTGCCTTATACAGCCGGTCCCGGATTGGCTTGAACCGGCGTTCAAATTCTTCGGGGTTGACTATTGCCTTTATGTCTGTCCTGTCGGTTTCAACGCATTCCATGTCGAAGAACCGGCTTTCAAGACTCGCATCGCTGAAACTTCCACGCATGGCGCAAGCGGTGGGTCCATAAGGGTCGAACAGTTCAATTTTATCGTTGTTTTCCCCGCTCACTCTTGGGATGGGATGCCCTCTTTCAAATCTTGAGTTCAACATCTGAATTGCAAGCGAGGAATATTCGTTATTGCTCTTTTCGTCAAACTCATTCAGGCAACAGCATGGTTTAAACTGCTCACACATCCGAAAGACCACGGCTTCAGTCAATCCCGGGCCTATCGAAATGGGTCGAAGGCTCAGGTGTGCGACAACATCAAGCCCTCTTGTTTTTCCCGTCCCGAGCGGACCCCTTAAACGCAAATATGGGGCGCAACCGACAAGGTCGAGCCTATAAGTGGCGCATATCCACAACGCCATGATATTCAGGTTTCTCTCTGACCCGGCATCATATATTTCTTTAATCGCCGTTTTCATTTCATTAAAGAGAGTGAGAACATCCTCTTGTTTTGTTGGCAGTTCATTTAATTCAGGGAGTTTTATCAACCGGCTATCAACCGCATCGCTGTTTATAGGTTCCAGTGTCTTGCCAGCATCGGTAACAATTTTATCGCAAAACTCAATGGAATTGTCTTTTTTAACTATTACAAATTGTGGTTTTCTGTTGCTTATTACCATATCAGCGAAGTAGTCTTGCGCTATATGGGAGGTGGTTTGCTTGTTTTTCGGGATGGTTTTTTCCTTTTTGGGTTTCTTGCCTTCTTTTTTGCCAGCTTCTTGTCCTTTATTCTTATAATATCCTTGCTTTCCCTTCGCTTCAATATCATAGGCTTTTTGCATTTCGCCCAGTTTGAAGTATAGGTCAGATGCCTTTTCCCATTCTCCACCTGCAAGGTATTCTTCCGCTTGTTTTATTTCTTCATCTGCCATTCATTCCGCCTCCTCACCCGTCCCGATGTCGTCCATTCTGCCTTCAACGAAATTCTGGTAGTCGGCGAGGTCTCCCACGAATACCTCCTTGCCGTGTTCGGAATAGGCAATCATTATTGCTTTTGATTTTTCCCTGTCAATTATTTCCCCAAGGCTTCTCCATTTTTTCATTATTTCATACACGTGGTCGAACATCCTGTCGTCCTGCTCGGTTATACACAGTTCCGCATCCTCTTCCCGCAGAGCCATGACGGTGTGCAGGGCAACGAAACCCATCGGTGGCACGTGCTTTGTGCATAGCAACAGCCCCTGCATAGCTCCAAGAAACTGGTATATCTCCGCTTGGTGCTCGGTCAGGTTGCCGTCAAAGATTCTGCTGTGCAGATGGCACAGGGTGTGTCCTTCCTCGTCATATATCTTAATCAGGGTTGTTTCTGTCATGTCAACCGTCTCCTGCCGTGTCGATGCAAAGTTCCCCGTTGCGGATTTCAAACTGTGTGAGGCGCAGGCTGTTGTCAATGCAAAAATCCCCTATCTTCTTTTTCCCACGCAGTTTTTCCCGTTGAAACAGGACAAAACGTGCATCATTCTGGCAGAAAAAATAATAGTAAACGATACCTTTCTTTTTCAAAAGGTCGATAAGTTGTTGCGGTGGCTCTCTATACAAAACAAACCCTGCAACCAGCCCATTGACTGGCAGACCAAAATGCCCCCCGTTGGCAAGATTTGTTATGTCATTTGTCATAGCGCACACCCAGTTTCAGACAGCACCAACGAAAACGGCGGACTTCGTGGGATGCTTTCTTTTTTGCAAGCAGATATGCCTTCTTTCTGCTTACTTTTCTATTGGCTTTGAAGTTGCAAAAATATGTTCTGTCTCCGAATTTGAACGTCAGGATGGGCAGTTCCGGGTCGAGGTCTGCCCTGTCCGTTGATATTGGGAACAGGGTTGTCCTCACGTCGATTTCAGGCTGGCTTTGTTGCATCAGCATCACCATCTGTCTCCGTCTTTATGGGAGAGATAACCAGCGAACCGTCAGAGGTTCGCTTGACTTTAACCTGTTTCGACCAAAATTCAGAAATGTGCCTTTCCACGCCTTGATAAAGTCCTTCTATTTCCTTCTCCATTGTTGCCTACCTCACTGTCTACCCCATTTGTGCGCCAGCGCATGTTTCCGTTTCACCCCAATTTAATTTATGTTCCTTTCTTTAAAAATATATCATGACTTATATGAATACAGAATCTGTATCCTACACACGCAGGAAATTTTCGGCAAAGATTTTTAAGGGTCATTTTCCGGTCTTAACTTTCAAGTCTCCGGAAACGAATCTTGAGAGGATTTCCTGTTGCTTCTTCATTTTTTCTTGTATCTCTTCCATTTTCCTATCTTGCTTCTCCATTTCCTTCTGTAAGTTCAATATGGTTGTGGTTGGCTTTGGTTTGGTCAAATCCCAATTGCAGTCAGGATTGGAGCATCTTGTCGCATACGGTGGGTTGTTCGTGTCGCAGTTGGGACATTTCAACGGTTTTTTCAAGCCATCAACAACTTGTTTCAGTTGTTCATATCCCATTCTCACGTATACGGAAGGCATCGTGCTCGTCTTGCTCCATCCCATATAAGCCCTTAATTGCTCTTCATTGAAACGGTATTTGACAGAAAGCAAAGTTGCGCAAGAATGACGCCAGTTATGCGGGTTGATTTTTTTTCTGAACGATGAAATACCCTTTGTTTTTCTTGCTTCGTTCACGCCCTTCACTATGAGTCTTATCCTTTTTGCGATTGATGCACCGCATAATGGTTGTTTTGTTTTTGGACTTATCCAAAGCAAGTCATTTTGTTTTGAATGCTTGCTTCTATAATCTGCCCAATGCACTAAATCCGGCAAAGGGACAATGACGGGTATTTTTCTTTGCCCCGTTTTCCCTTGGTTCACAAAAATAGTAGTATCCGCACCATCTGTCTGAACATCCTGAATCCTCATTGTCAAGAATTCTCCTATTCTTAAACCAGAATAAAATAGGGTGCTCAAAATAGCGAGAGGCAGCGTGTTTCCTTTACAGGCTTCGGTCATTTCATTGAGTTCTTTTTCTTCAATCACTTCTTTTGGAATCATCCTTTCGCTGTTTTTTATCGTGTAGCGTGTAAGCCTCTTTATTTCAGGTGGCGCAAACTCCAACGTCCTTTGATTCAAGTGCTTAAAACAGTAGAAACGACCCAAAGACTTAATCATGTCCTTGCGGTATGCGGTTGAATAAACCAGCTTGTCTTTTGTAGCCGAGCCAGCTTTTTTGTTTATCTTGCCCTCTTGCAGTTTCAGGACAGCATCCTCAAAGTTCTTTATGTCCTTGATGGCATAAGACACAGGTCTGCCTATAACGCTCCTAATCCCCACAAAAGTGTCAATATACTTACTTATCCTGCGGTTGCCTATCCTTCCTGTTCCTACCTGCCTTTCGCCGTCCTTGCAGAACGCCAGACACAGTTCCGTGTCATCCTTCTCTTCCCATTTTTGCGCCCGCTTTATGTTCCTTTCGTCCATGTTTTACCCTCTGAAGACGAAGAGTTTATAAAACTGCGCCCTACTTTTTGTCCCATAAGGTTCAAATCCTACTCGGGGCGATATCGCCTATTTATTTATACATTCCCTGAACGCCGCGACAAATGCCTTTGACTGCTCCGGATTGGCAATTTTCCCCATATGTGCTTCGGCAATGGCCCATTTTTCTGGGTCTGGATTCCTGCTGCCAAAGAAAGCGATTTGCAAGGGCGTCCTGTTGGTCCTATTGCCCTTGACATTCGTGTCTGCGCCGCGTTCAACCAGAAGCGCATAGGTTTCGGAATTCCCGCACCATGCTGCATAGTGCAGCGCAGTCCAGCCCCCTGCATCTGTTGCGTTTATCTCTGCACCAAGGCTCAGGAGACGGATTATCTCCTTATTGTTGCCAACATTGGCATAATCAAGAAGCTCACTGTTGAGCCGCGCCTGCTTGTCCGCCGTAAGCTTCGGCCTTTCGCTCGGCAGGATTTCATTTGGCAGCCTTGGCATTCCTGTATTCGCATTCCTTGATTTATTTGTCTCCTGTGCCATTCAATCCCCTCTTGAAATGCACTTGTTGAAATAAAAGACAAATTCCTTTGAGCGCCCTAAGCCAACAAGCGGCACCATTACGCCCGCTTCGATGGCGAGGATTGCCGGCTTGGATTCATTCTGAAATGCAAGCATCAAAGGCGTTGTGCCAGTTAAGCTCTTGTTAGTGGCAATTGCGCCGTTTGCAACCAAAAATGCGCAGGTTTTTGCCTGTTTTGCTTTTGCGGCATAATGCAACGGAGTCCAACCCAAAAGATCACACATGTTTATGTCCGCGCCCAATGCTAAGAGATGATTTATCTCTTTGGTTTTGCCTTCGCTTGCGGCACTGACAAAATGCAGATTAAGGTCTTCCTTTGGCCAAACCTCAGGCCAGTCGCTCGGCAGGTTCTCCCTCGAAAGCCTTGGTTTTGCGCGCTTGGGGGCCCTGCCGGACTTAAGACGGTCTGTCATAGACATTCAGTTAATAATAATGTTTAAAAATGTTTTGTATCATAATAGGCAACATGGACAAAAAACAGCTCGGCAAGAAAGGTATGAAAGTTAACGCTACTAGGCCTGATATGAAAAAGGTCCTAAGGACAAGCAAGGATGCCGTTGAAAAGCCGAGGTTTACGCTAGTAGAATCTGACGTGAAACCTAACGTCCTTATTAAAGACAGGCTGGCCACAGGGTGGAACGCGACAGCCCATACTGTTACGATAGTAAAGAACGTTGCCTTGAAGGCGATTGTCCCGGTTGCGATAGCGGATTATGCGGTCCAGGCAATAAACGCATGGGAGCATGGCGCCAAGATGTTTGCCGGCATTTCCGATGGCTTTGCTGCGATTATGAACCAGGTTAAGCCGCTCATAGCATGGGGGGCGGGGCACACGTGGGGCGTAGTCGCAATAGTTGTAGGCTACATCGCGCTCAGCAGGGCATTGAAATTCAGGTTCAAGAGCTCAACCGAACCTTCTACAGAACAGAAATAATTTTTTATTTTCTAAATTTCTATTTTTCCTTCTTTTCCGTTTACCGTTATCGTTTGTCCGTCCTTGAGGATGGCATAAGGGTCCTTTTCCAGCCTGTCAACAAGCGGGATGCCGGATATGATGGCGCCGACTGCGACAATCGTTTCCGTCTCCAGGTTTATTATGGCAGCCGGGGCCACGCCGTTCTTCTTCAACTGCAGCATGACGTAAGAGCCGACTGTTGAGCCCTTGCCCCTCGGGAAGACAAGCACCTTTCCGGCTACGGACTTTCCGAAAGCGGAGTTGCCCTTGTCTATTATAATGCCTGTCTTCGGGTCCACGCCGCCGAGGAACGATATTGGCTCCTTTGCCATCAGGACTTCGCCTTTTGCGACGCCTTTTGATATGCTCCTGCCTTTTATCATCATGCGGAACCGCCCCTTCCCTTTTTCGTTTTTATGATTAGTTCGTTGACAGGCGCATACTTTATTTTCTGCTTGTTGAACGACGGCAGGTATTTCGCGGCCTTGCCGGAGTTGACGCCGGCGCTCCTTATGCCCATCTCGTAAAGCGGGGATACGACCATGCACGTGTCTGCGAAAACGCTTCCGCCGGCTTTTTCTATAATATCCACGAAGCCTTTCTGCTTGGCAATGCTAAGCATCTCCCTTGAAGTGAACACCCAGACCTTGCGGCTTACGTTTCCGGACTTCAGCAACTCAGCGACTTCCTTAATCTCTTCAAGCGAGGCGTGAGGACACCCAATAGTTATTATCTCAGGCTCTTCAGCGTCATTCATCTTGGCTATCTCTTCTTCAATCATCCTGGAATCAATCTCAATCGTTTCCGCCTTTTTTGCAACATTCCATTCAGGCGTAAAGTTTTTGACGAAATACAGCGCAACGCTTCCTGACGCCGCCATGGCAGCGCCGAGGTATTTGGCTTTTTCCTCATTTGGATGCTTTAGGCCTATGAAAGAAGGTATCCTGTCCTTTGCAATGCGACCCACTACTGCGCCAAGCGCGCCGTACATGAACCTCGTGTCCACGTCGGCAGTTACATTGACTGAAAGCGTTGAAACCCTGTTTTCTGCAAGATGAAGGCCGTAATTCGGCGTCCTTCCTGCAAGGGCTGCCGCAAGCGCAGAAGGCCCGCCTTCCCTGTTTGTCCGCGCGCCAAGGACGGAATTGGCAAACGATATCGCGTTTGACTCCGACCAGGCTATGTGTTCGCCGAGTTTCGGCCTTATGCCTATTGAATAAGGGGAGCACGTGTATGTGGGGCTGATGCCCATTGATTCGTATGCCTCCATTATCCTTATCTGCTTTTTTGCAAAGTCCTCGGGAATTCCCATCTCCTTCCATCTGTACCTGTCCATGCCGGCCGGGTTCAAAAAAGTCGGAACGCGCACCTTTGCGCCCATCCTGACAAATTCTTCAAGGAAGTCAATGCCTGCGTCGCCTATGGTCTTGTAGCTTACTCCGGCGACTTGCACGCTGGTGATTGGCACCATGTCGTTTGCGTTGTAAATCTTGCCTATTGCGACAAGCATCTCCATGGCCTTTTGGCAAGCCTCGCCAAGCCCGCCGTCCAGCATTTTTTCCTCTTCCTTTGTCAGATGCATGTGCACACCGCTTCAAATGTAGTCTGAAACGTTGACCTTCTTGAACTGCGCCTTCTCAAAACTCTCCTTTCTGCCAAGGTCCTTGGTGCAGTCTATGCCAACCTTCGTCGTCATATAAGTGTGCGGGTCGGCTGACGGGTCAAGCGAGGAGCCTTTTGCATTCTCGTAGACTTTCATGCCCTTTCCCGCCTGGAACCTCGTGGCTATCGCCCACTCCACCTCAAGTGGGTTTAGGACGTCTATGTCGTCGTCAACGATTACGACGTGCTTCATGCTGGCATGTCCCCTGAAAGCCGCGTCTATTGCGCGCTTCCCGTCATCGTCTTTTTCCTTTTTGATTGCGACCACGCCATGCAGCCATGAGCATCCGCCAGGAGTTATGCTGACGTTGGAAACCTTTATGCCGTCTTTCTCCACTTCTCTCCATATCGTCGGCTCGCGCGGCATGCCCATCAGCATCTTGTGCTCCAGGCCGCCCGGAAGCAGGACGTGGTGTATCGGGTTCTTGCGGTGAAAAACTTTATCCAGCTTGACGACCCTTTGCTCCCTTACGACGTCATAAGTTTCAGTCAAATCCACGAACATGCCTTCGCTGTGCGTCTCTTTTGTTATCTCTCCAAGATACACGTATTCGGCGTCAGCAGGCACCTTTATGCCGTTTTCCAGCTCAACCATCCTTATTGGCGAAAGCGCGTTCGCAATATGCGATTCGTCAACGCCCAGTTTTATTGAGGTTGCGCCTGCAAGGAGCATGTTTATCGGCAATCCGACGGCAAACGCTATCTTGAGGCTCTCGCCCCTCTTGTCAGCCCTTTCAACAAAGCTGTTGAGGTGCCTTGGCAGTATCCTTATCGCAAGGCTGTCCTTGCTTAAAACCATCATCCTGTGGAAGGATGCGTTCTGGCCAAGCTCCGGGTCATTTGCGAAAACGACTGCTGAAGAGAAATACGGGCCCCCGTCGCCCGCAGTGTGCAGTGGTATCGGAAGCTTGAGCAAATCCGGCTTTTCCTCAATCTCAAGCACAGGCGCGTCCTTCCTGTCAATGACGGCCGGAGCCTTTGGGTTCTCTATCGCGGACCTCATTTTCATGACAAGTTCCGGAACCGTGCAGCCAAGCGATTCTGCGACCAGCTCCTTGCTTGGATAGACGTTGCAGACAACGTCCATGCCTGATTCCCTGTCTTTCCCAATGATGGGCATCTTTCTTGGCTCAAGTGCCTTGAAAACGCCTGCCATCTCAAGATTCTTTGAGACCGGCTTCTTTAGGTTTAGGGTCCTGCCCTCTTTCCTCATCTTGTCAATGAATTCCCTGAACAGCATGGCCTTTGCCATCTTATTCACCCCATCTTATCCCGAGATTGTGCTTTACGCCTGCGGCGTTAAGCGCCTTAGCAACAACATAGTCAACAAGGTCTTCCATTGTCTTTGGCTTGTGGTAGAATCCGGGGCATGCAGGCAGGATTATGCCGCCTGCCAGCGAAACCCTTCTCATGTTCTCTATCGCAATCAGAGACAGGGGAGTCTCGCGCACCACCAATACTAGTTTACGCCTCTCCTTTAGCGCAACCTCTGCAGCCCTTGTCGTGAGTGTGTCCCCTATGCCGTTGGCTATCTTGCCAAGCGTCTTGAGGCTGCACGGCATTATGATGAACGCGTCCGGAGCGCTTGTGCCTGACGCAGGCGGGGCTGAGATGTCGCTGTCCTCGTAATCCGCCTTTGGCAGCCTGACG
>Ga0209777_10003450_pt1 | contig 19602 bp, 33 predicted proteins | sample FrelakmetHBP12HB_FD_187147 | JGI IMG/M metagenome (GOLD analysis project Ga0209777, IMG submission 187147) | Freshwater lake sediment microbial communities from the University of Notre Dame, USA, for methane emissions studies -HBP12 HB (SPAdes)... | ecosystem: Environmental > Aquatic >...
TTATAAAAAAAAAGGATTATGACAGAGGAAGAAAAAATAATAGAAGCGATTTTCTCATTAACACCTGCACAAATCGAAAAAATAGTAGAGTTAAAAACTATGAAAGTTTCGGTGAGAGAAAGTCATTTTCGCACCGATTGTAAACTTGAAGTTTGTAATAGGCAACATTGTGAATTAGGACAATCTAATTTATATGATTTCATTCAGAAAATCAAAAAAGAAACTCCTCTTCCTCTAAGAGACTGGTTAGTAAACAGATACGGTGAAATTCCGTCCGAGTGGCGTGAAATTTATAAATAACAAAAAAATCCAAAAATGAATATCAACGAAATTAAAACGTATAAAGCAATCTTATTGCTGGACGAAATGATTGTAAATGAACGAGTGTTTTGTCCTGTAATGTCAGGAGATGATAAATTGCTCGAATCATCATTAGCAGAACTTTTTGCAAATGGCTTTCTTACAATCGAAAAGGGAGAATACTTTGTTAGCGAAGCCGGTGAAGCTGTTTATAACACGTTTATGGACAGATACCGTGAATTTTTGAAAGTGTATGATCTTTACTCATGTGTTGACCTGGATAAAGGCGAATTTGCCTTTGCAAAATTCTTCGACTTTGCAGATGACGCACAGTGGAACATTTTCAAAAATCAGGAGAGATTTTATGATGTGAGGATAGCAGTTGCTAAATTCAAGAAAATAAATGCCACTGAAATTGTATTCATGTCGTTTATCAACGAAAACCGATTTGACACAAAAAACAAGGGCTGGCAGCTTAATCTCGTATTGGATACAATGTGGGAAGAAATCGAAGGTATTGTTAATAGCGCAATTACTGTTGCTGATTTAGGTGAAAATGATGGCGCAGCCATCCTTGAGAATATAATAAATCAAGGAACTGCTCTTATGATGAGCCTTATTAACAAGGAAATTGAATTGAAGAAAATTGAACTGGAAGCTGCGCAAACAGCACAGGTAAGTGGTTCTACTGATACTGATGTAGTTTACATCACAGAAACCACAACTACAATCGAAGAGTGTTATGATGATTTGGACTATTACACACCGTATTATGATCCATATTATTACAACCCGATTTGGTATCTGCCGTTGTTTTCCTGTTACGATTACGACTATTACTGCTATTAAACAATTAAATAGGGAGTAGAAGTATTAGCGAGCAAACCGAACTTGTTTGGTGTATTCGAAACACTTTAGGCTAAAGAAGCTACTTCCTATTTTCATATTGAAATATGAACACATTTATAATCATAATATATTGGCTACCTATATCATATATTATTATAGGAACAATTTATAATGAATTTACTGGAAAATATTTACATCAATTAATAAAAAGAAAATTATGAAACTGGAATTAAATTGTTTTGCCGTATTAAGAGATTGCGGAGATGGTTCACAAGCCTGCTCTATTGTTGCTACTAAGGAAGATGCCTTAGAAAGTTTGGATCGTACTCAAGAACAACTTGATGAGGAATGTTTTTATGAGGATGGTTGTTATAGGCAGGTTACTATGAAATTCGAACTTACTGATGGTGTGTTAAAACTAACAGACGGATTTTATGTTTCCAGCGATTGCTAAACCAATATCACTTTATAGTCATATATCAAACAGGCATTTACTTGATGTTTTGCTTTGGGACGGTTATGAGTTTGATATTGTTAGATTAAATATTTTCCTAAATACAGCAAAAAATATTTTATTCTATGATAGAAATCATATTTCAGTATCCAATAATAAACATCTTAAAGAATGTTTACTTAATTCCTCTGGTAAAGCTGAAAGGATAACACCAGAACATAAAGATTTTTTGCTGTTTGATAATACTACGGCATATTTAAGAGAATATAAAATAAACAAAATCATCGGTAATGAATAAGGAAGAAATAATTAAAAAAATAGGTAAGTGGGAATCAGATAATGGTGAATCATTTGTAGATTACACTGATGAACTTTGGGTCCCATTAGATTGGGCATCATTCCTAAGAACAAAGGGGTTTAATGACTTTGTAGACGAAATTGAAGCAGAAGCCAGAGAAAATAAATGGTATAGCATGAATGATGGCATACTTGTTCATGATCCATATTGTGAAGATGGTGGTTATGATGATGACAAAGAAAGAAAAAATACCGATTTGTTTGCTGAGTGGATTTCTATTGACTCGGACAGAACAAAAAAATTCACTGATTTTATCGCTAAGGAAAATTTTTAACATGAACATAATTACACCACAACAAAACGAATACCTACAACAGTTTGTAGAAACCTACCCTAATTTTCCGGGTCCGGGAATTGATTTTAAGGATTTATCCTTACTTTATACAGATAATCCGGCTATAAGTATAATAACAATGTATCTTGCCGAAAATATTAGTCCACTTAAACCTGACTGTATAATTGGTTGCGATGCACGAGGATTTATATTAGGTACATTATTATCACGTTGCATGGGTCTTCCTTTGGTTTTAGCAAGAAAGCCCGGTAAATTACCAGGTGAGTTAATAACAAAGAAATACGGATTGGAATATGGTAATGCTGAATTACAAATGCACAAACATATTATATCCCGATATAAATCACCTGTTATTGCAGATGATGTTCTTGCAACTGGTGGTACAGTAATTGCTGTAACTAATATGCTTGAAGAATTGGGTATATTGGTTAATTCATTTGCATTTGTTTCAGAAATCAAAGGATTAAATGCCAGACAACGCATTATTGAGAGTTGTGGCATAGACAAAATATTTTCAGTTATAAATTCATAGTTTGTGAAACGGTATATACATAAAGTATTTTGTTTGAAATTCTTAGATGGATGTCCTATTAGCTCATCTTCCAATGAATTAGAGAAAATACTTAATGATGAATGGCGCATAATAATACAATAGAAACCTATTCCAATATAACTTTTATTTTACAAAAAACAGTAGTATGAGCGTTCAGATATATTTACCACCGCAAAATATAGTTTTTAGAAACAGATCTAGAAAATCAGTTTTCTTAGCTGGCTCCATTGAAATGGGAAAAGCCGAAGATTGGCAAGCATTTTTAGGAACATGGTTGTTATCTAAAAATTTCAATGGATTTAATCCTAGACGCCCAGATTGGGATTCTTCGTGGATTCAGTCATTTACCGATCCACACTTTTCACAACAGGTTAGATGGGAATTAAATGCGTTAGATAAATCTGACATCATCGTAATGTATTTGGATCCTAATACAATATCTCCTATATCGCTTCTTGAATTAGGTTTATATGCACATACTGGAAAATTAATAGTTATTTGTCCAGATGGTTTTTTCAGAAAGGGTAATGTTGAAGTTGTTTGTAATCTTTATGATATTCCTTTATTCAATACTATTGATGAATTGACTAGTAGTCATTACTTTGATGATTCAAAAAGAGGATTTTTATATAGGCTTAAGTTTCTTCGGAACAAAATTAATAGGATATTTTCAAATAAAAAAATATAATTATGCGACTTAAAGAATTTGATACGAGAGCCCCAGAAGGATTAGATAAAGAAGAAATAAAAATCGAATTGTCTAATATACTCACAGACCTTGATGAATTACAAAATTTGATGTATGCTGAAGGCAAGCACAGTTTATTAGTAGTCATTCAAGGCATGGATGCTAGTGGTAAAGATGGTCTAATACGTGATGTATTTACTAGTATGAACCCACAGGGATTGAACGTAACATCATTTAAAAGTCCTACTAAAGAAGAATTAGCGCATGATTTTCTTTGGAGAATACATCAACATACTCCACCTAAAGGTATGATTCATATCTTTAATCGCTCTCATTATGAGGACATTCTCATTACACGTGTACATGACATGATCGATGATAAGACGGCACATAAAAGAATGGATGATATTAATAATTTTGAAAAATTATTAACAGAAAATAATACGCATATCCTTAAATTTTATCTCCATGTTTCACATGAAAAACAATTAAGCCGATTAGAAGAGCGTTTAAGTGTTCCCGAAAAAATGTGGAAGTATAATCAAGAAGATTTTACGGAATCAAAATTGTGGGATGAATATATGTTAGCTTATAATGATGTATTTAATGAGTGTAATGATGTACCGTGGCATATAATTCCTGCCGATCAGAATTGGTATAAATCTTATATGATTGCAAAAACAATAAAGAAAACGCTTGAAGGACTTAAAATGAAATTTCCGGGCTTAAAGAAACAATTACAAAAATAAATTTTGCAGTCTCGATATTTTTTCGTATTTTTGTTAAAATTATAAAATGAAAAGCAACGCATCTTTGCACCTTCTTATCAGAGATATGAATGTGACCGAATTACTTGAATTCGCAAAAACAGTTAAAGCCGAAGATTTTGAAACATTCAAAAGATGTTCTTCCTTCTACAAACAATTAACAGGAAAAGATCTCGTAACAGAATTAATGAATCAAACACAAAATGCCTAATTTCAACCAAGATAAGTATAAAAGGACAGGCTGGATAGCAGTATTAAAATCTTTGGATTTTGATGATTATAAGCCTCGTCTTATTGTGCAAGTTGCAACTGGTAGAAAATATTGGTGTCTATTTACAGAGGTAGTTAATTTTGAATTAGGTTCGGAAGATCCTGCTTTGAAAGCTATATCTGCTTCATTACCAAGTTATACATTTCCTATGATAGAAAGATTCGTTCTTGAGTTAGAGGAAATGTTAACTGATTTGTATAAAGTGCAAATTACATTAATTAAACCTGATTATATAAATTATTTCAATAAAAATATATGTCAATAGAAGAAGTTCCAGTTTCTCCCGGATATTCAAAAACAACTTCGTGTAATTTCAAAGTTGTTTTTGACGGATTCGAAACCGAAGAACAAGCAAAAGCATTTGCTGATTGGTACGAAGGTTCTGGTGAACAAGATGCTGGAACATGGTTAGATTCTGGTGATTCTGGCTTATGTTGTGCTGATGTTGATATGAAAAGATACCATGAAAATGGCGGATTTAATGCTAATGAAAATGGCGAAATAACTGTACCATTATCTTTGTATAAAAGAGTTCCAATAAAAAAATAAATATATGTTCATAATAGAGGAAAGCGATTACGAATATCATCAGGTGATTTGTGCAGTATCCCCAAAACTAGATGAAAATAAAGTATTGGCTGATATGATTCAAATGGCATTAGATTTCAATGCTGATATGCAATTGTATATGGATAAATATCAGGCATTATTGAGAGAAAAAGGTCATAATGATGGACGTGAAAAATTAACTGGGTTATCATATATGGATAGACCTAAAATACCTGTTGGTACTAATCCATTAGTTGATCCTATTCCTTTTGAAGAAAGAAAAGTAATAGATAGATGGAATGAAACTGTTAATAACTTGCATACAAAAATATGTGATGATATATAGGAAGCTTGTCTATTGGAAATGGAGCCCTTTGAAAAGGAAATTAAAATTAAACATAAATTCATGTCAAAATACTTTCATAAAGGTGGTTCAAGGGCACCAGTGGATTTATATTTAACAGAGGTAGATATTTACGAATAAAAATAAATAAAAATATGACATTAAAACAAATATCAGCGGATCGTAAAAGGTTAGCAAAGGCGTATAATAACCTTTCTTTTACAAGGAATATAACTATTGATAACTTTCAAAAAGAATTCGATAGGCATGTTAAATTAACTTCTAAGAAAGAAAATCCTCATTTATCATTAATTGATTCTTTATTGCGTTCTAGAAACATGAAAAGACTTCAAAAAGAAATGACTGAAACCAGAGGTAAAATGAAACAAACACAAACCGAAAGTAAAGCAGCTAAACTTCTTTACAAATCAACTCAAAAATTACTCAGCATACCTTTTGAAAAAATGCTATACACAGGCAAAAAAGCCTTTGCACAAACAATAGTATTCACCGCACCATGAAAATACAAGAATATACACTAATAATATTTGGAATGATTTATTTTATATCTATAATAAACTATAGTATAAAATTGAGACTACTTTCATACCAAGAATTTGACGAACTGCTTAGAAAAGCATTGGAAGAAAATCCACGACTATTAAATCAATTTTATGAATAGGAAAGAAGTTTACGAATGTATTGATTCCGAAAGGGCATATCAAGATATATTATACCAGATATGCACGTTGGTGATTCATTAGGTGCAATTCAACACAATCTTAATAAGGCATTAGAAACTTGGTATGTGAACTCAACACCACATTCCGAAAGTATGGTTTATTTGAGGAAGATTGCTGCATTATGTGTTGCTCAGATGGAAAAAAATGGCTGTGTAAAAAGAGAATTATAAATCATAAATTATGAGCAGGGTAGTTGTAGCAGGTAGTATTATCACAGATATGTCTGTGCAGGTTCAAATTCATCCAAAAGTGGGTGAGACTGTTGTTGGTAATAATCTTAAATACTCACCGGGCGGAAAAGGTGCCAATCAAGCAGTTTCATCTGCAAGATTAGGTGCCGAAACTGTTATGGTGGGTAAGATAGGCAATGACGTTAATGGTAATCTTTCTCATAATTTTTTGCAAAATGAAAAGATTGATTGCTATGATGTAACACCAACACATTATTCTCCTACCGGAATTGCTATGATAGTTGTATCTGAAAGTTCTGATAACAATATAGTGGTTATACCTGGTGCCAACGATTTTTTATCGGTTTCTGATATAGATGATATTTTTAGAGACAATAATGCACCTCAAAAAGGTGACATTTTTGTAGCACAATTTGAAACTCCGTTGGATTCAACTAAGCATTTTTTTGAAAAGGGTAAGACATACGGCACATTAAACATTCTCAATCCTGCACCTGCAAGTAAAATAGATAGATCCATTCTTTATCTTGTTGATATATTAATAGTTAATGAAACCGAATTGGAAATTATATCAGGAACAAAAGTGAATGTTAATGATGAAAAAACAATAATAGAGGCTATTAATAATATAGATTATACCGGAACTGTTATCGTTACATTAGGCAAAAAAGGCGCATTTGCTATGGATGAGAATGATGAAATATTTAAAATTAAAGGTATCGAAGTCAATGCAATTGATACTACTGGAGCAGGTGATTGTTTTGTTGGAGCCATTGCAGCGTGGTATGCTATTAATAGCGGTTCTACTATCAATTTGAAAGATGCACTGATATTTGCTAATACTGCCGCTTCATTATCTGTTCAAAAACAAGGTTCGGGAATATCAATGCCTTATGCTAAAGATATACATAAAAATTTATGCTCACAAATTTAAGTAAAGCTAATTCAGTTGTATCTGAATGGTTATCAGAACTCAGGAATGTAGACACACAATTAGATAGAATGCGTTTTCGTAGAAATATTGAACGTATTGGTGAAGTATTGGCTTATGAAATAAGTAAAACAATCGAATATTCTGTACTTGATATATCGACACCTATTTGTGATACCAGTTGCGCACAAATAAAAACACAACCAGTAATCTGCACAATCCTTCGTGCTGGAATACCATTATATCAGGGTTTATTGAATTTTTTCGATAAAGCAGATAGTGGTTTTGTTGGTTCATACCGTCAACATACTGGCGATGAATTTACAATTAACCAGCAATATTTAGCAAATCCATCTACAGATAATAGACCGCTTATCTTAGCAGATACTATGTTGGGAACTGGCGCTTCTATGATTCAGGCATTAGATACCTTATTAGAGTTTGATTGTCCTACGCAAGTACATGTGGTTAGTGTGATAGCGTGTTCAGTAGGAATAAAAAAGATTTTAGATAAATATTCTTTTGTTAATATTTGGACAGCGGCTGTAGATGAGGAATTAACTGAAAAGGGCTATTTAGTACCAGGACTTGGTGATGCTGGTGATTTATCATTCGGTCAAAAAAAGCAATCTTAATGAAGTGTGTATGTAAGAAAACCCATTTATCTGGTAAGAATCATTTTATAATAGACCAAAATTATGAATATTGGGTTAATGATATGAAACCAGTGCAGGTAGTATATGATGAATGGATACGTGTTCCAGCAAATTATAGAGTTGTAAATACGATCACAAAAGAATCTAATTTATATTTACCTAATGATTTTGCACAACATTTTATAGGCATAGCTGAATTAAGAGAATTAAAATTAAGTCAGATATTAGACTAAATAAAAAAGCCGAATCAAATTCGGCTTTTTATTTAGTCTATTTTAAGTTGTTTTGCTCTATACATGAATTTGTTGGCAATGCTTCTTAATCTATGTTTAGGATAATTATATCTCTCACTTTCTAACATTTCAGTAGCAACTTTAGACCTTATAAAAGCGCCTTCGAAGTCAGTTATTTTAACTATTTGTTTTTCTAAAATATCGTCAAAATCTTCCGACATAGCATATTTATCTAAAAAAGCTTTTATCTTTTCCAAATAAGAACTATTCTCGTTCAAATATTTGATACCATCATTCTCATGTTCAATTTGAGAAATTTTTTCATCAATAGATTTCCAATCTTTATTAGATTCTTTTAAGGACTCTAAATGAGAAATTGTGCCTTTATTATCTTTTTCAGATAAAAAATTTATTAAAGCCTCTACAAACATATCTTTACCGTCTATCTGTACAGTAACCATATCGTGTTTATAACCCGTGCCATAATTTCTTATAGTTAAAGTTTGATCTATTAAGCCAAGTATAGTTGTTTTTAATAAATTAAATTTCAATTGCTCCTTACTAAGTTCAATAGGTTTAGGTTCAGAATTTACTGAAGTATTGGATATGTTGGAAAATTTTATCATAAAGTATATATTATATTATCTTTTTTAATATTTCTATTAATTTTACTACACAAAGGTTGTAAATTTGTATAATGGCATAATTTTATTATCTCTTCTTCTGATTTAGCATAAGATAATGGTATTATATGATCCATATCCCAGCCATAATTTAATTCTCCATTATATTTACCTTGATTATCCCAACTCATCCAATCTTCAAATTTACTTTCGAAATATTCTTTTATAAATTTAAATGAGCAACCTAATAATTTTTCTGTCTTTGTGTTTTTTCTCAAACCTTTATTTTTAAATGCGCTATAAGTTAAACTTCTCAAATTATCTGTAAGCCTAAATAAAGGATTGTTTAATCTTTTAAATCTACAATATTCTTTCCTATTTTCTAATATGATTTTTTTGTTATTTTTATAATAGATTTTTTTATTGGAATTAATTTTTTCCTTATTTGTTTTTCCATAGATTTTTATTTTTCCTAAAATTTCACTTTTATTATTTTCGTAATATTCTTTTTTGTTAGAATCTATTTTCAACTTATTTAGTAAGCTATATTCTTTTTTGTATTTTTTAATACAGTCTTTACATTGATTTCCATTGATAAAATCTTTTAATTCTTTTTCCAAATTGCATTTACTACAAAATTTCATTATTAAATATCTTTTTTATGCGCCTGTATAGCTTTCCTTATTTCTTTAGAAGAATCACGAACAAGTTGCATGACCTTCCTAATTCTTATCCCTGCTGATTTGTTATTTTTAATAAAGTATTTTTCAAAATCTTCCTTCAAAGAATATTCTTTCCCATTTATAATAACTTTCTCTGTTAATAACTTTAATAATTCATCAAATCTATCTATGTTTTCCATGATGTATATATTATATTATATCTTCAAAAATTTTATCTATTCTATCCTCTCTGAACTCCGCCAATGTTTTGAAAAAAGTTGTTCTATAACTCTCTTGGTATCCATAATCATCAGTTAACCAATAACAGATAAAATCACCATCCTTAATAGAATTAATGTACACCTCGTATGTTTTTCCTAATGTTAAATTCTTAACTTTCTCAACACATATAACTTTCATATATTAATAATTTTTAATTATGATTTCTGTCGTTTCTTTGTTTCCCTTGCGTGAAACTTTGTTGTAATCATAGTTTATTTGCTCATTAGCGAACCCATCTTTTATAAGTCGAGATAGTACCCACGCTTCTTTTTTATCGTGATAAAGCACACCCGAAATCGCAAATGAAGCATTAGAATTATTTATCTTATGAAGATATTCGTAAAGGTTTACCTCATCTTGTTGCTTCCAAAATGCGTTATAACCACTTTCTGAAATCTGTTTGGATAGCATATTACCAGAATTATCCGTAGTATATCCATATGGATAATCACAATAATACATACCATTTTCTATAATTGCAACATCAGAAAAGTTTTTTGAAATGTATTTAACCTTTCTTTTATACTTTCTAATATGCTCTGTGAAATTAATAGTTTTCTCTTCTGTATTTTTGTTCCATGTTCTTTTGCCAAATGTCTGATTATACTTAAACTTTTGATTAAATCTAATCATATTATTAGTAGAGGATAGCATTAATGCCCACAATTTATGTGGGGCATTTTCGACATTATAGCTTTCTCTCAATTCGAGAAATTCCTCCTGACTTTCTTTGCTAGGACAATATTCTTTAGTTAATCCGATTATATCGTCTGATTCCATTAGAGCTTTATGTATCGAAATTAAGTCACCTATTATATCATTAACTATTATTCTATCATATTTATCCAAAATGTTAGTATAAACAGAACCGCCTCCCGAAAACAAATCCACAAAGGTAGATTTAGTGTAATCGAAATGCGGTAATAATTGGTCTAACATTTTGAATTTACTACCCGTATATGAAAAGGGCGGCTCTATAAAATTATCCATTTTTAATTTTTCCTGAAATTCTTTCCATCATGGAAAGTTTTTTATTTGTTAATGCCTTCAAAATTTTTATCTCGTCTTCCAAAAAAGACATTTTATTCTTATGATTTAATTCTTTATCTACTAATAAAGTTCTTGAGTTTTCAACCTCTAATGTTAATTTTTCTAATTCTTTACTGATCGATGTATTCTTACCGCTTAATAAGCGATATTCATACCTAAATTTTACGAGACATTCTCTATAAGTATCAGGTGTTAATCCTTCATTGAAATCTGAAGTCATTAAATAATTCAAATCGTAATTCATATTCCTATATATCTCCTAAAATAGAATTAATCCTATTTTCTCTCATAACCGCTGTATATTCTTTTATAGTATAAGTTGTTAAATTATACTTAATTAAATCTTCAACATCAGCCCACATATAACAAGTGCTTCTAGCATCTTCTAAACTAAGTTTAAGATTTTCCACACATTCCTCAGTGAATACATCAGCATATGAATCATCAAAATAAACTCTATATCTATTATTTATAGGATCACTATACTCATTTTTAGGATAAATAAGATTTCTTCTGGATTCATAAAATTTTCCTCTTTCGAAGAGTATGTATTTTATTTTACCAGATGTATAAATAGTTTTAGAACATAAGTGCATCCTAACAGTTTTATCCATTACTGATAGCCTATTTTTGATTTTTCCTCTTCGGAGTTCTCATTCAAAACATCTATTAAGTATAATTCAGTATCTCCTTTTTGTTCTATTGATAGAAATTCACATAATTCAACTGCCTTTGATTTCTTAAGTGGTCCAACTTTTAGCACCTTCAAAAGATTATTTGCATCCAATATATCTTCATCAATATCATCTTCCAATTCTGTGTTATACGAAAGTATAATATGTGTTTCAATTGAATCTGAATAAAATCCATCAACCATTTGTAATATATTTGCATATGTTATGTTAGATTTGGAAAACATATCTGATAAAACCTCACAATCATCAATTATAATAAGAGGATTGTAATCCTTACATATAACTAAAAATTCGGGATTATTGATTGTCATATCTATCATAGATATTGGTATAAAGATAGAAATCCTATCAACCAGATTTGCTATGTAATTTACTAAAACTGTTTTTCCGGTGCCTCTTCGTCCATGAATTACAGATAATCCTTTTCTGTTTTTATTAATCTTTTTAACTAATTTATTAGCTGCCTTTATTGTAGAATCATTAAAATAATATTCAATATTTTCGTAATCAGCATCTAATAGCGGAAGTGGTTCTAAAACCAGTCCAGTAGCCGTACTGACAATCATATTTATTTTATTGTCATCCGCTTCTAAATCAAGGATTTTATCATTCAATTCTTGTAGAATTGCTCCAAGAGGATTAATATCTGTATCTAAACAACTTATTTTATAATAAATTGAAACATTTGATATAAATCCTGTATCAACAGCTTTATCCAAATGTGTATAAGACATAAACATATCTGTACCAAATGAAACTAAACATTTTTCATTAACAATGCTTTCTTCTTCTGCCGAAACGACCTCAGTTAAAACATTTATATTTTGACATTTTTTTGAAATTAAATATTCCTTGAATTCTTTCGCTTTGAAATTAAAGGTTAGAGTGACCTTACAGGGTCTCGCCTTAAAATGTTCACATACGAATAAAAAATCATTTAGATTTGTATCCTCATTTTTGTATATCATATTTATTCTTTATTTTAGAATGATGGTCCAGTGATTTCAGTTAATGTAGGCGCTACTGCTCCAATTACCTGATCCTGATCAGTTACTGCTGCGGGTACGTTATCAAACTTTCCTGCGGCTTTTTCTCTGTTAATCATGTCCATTAACCACTCTTGTTGAGCCTTTAACTGCTTCTTTTTGTTATTCTTGATATTAGCATTTCTAGCTGCCACTTTTTTATTGTGTTCTTTTGCGTTCTTTCCCATATTATTTTGTTGTTTTATTTGTTATATTTATTGTTGAATAATTTGATGATGCCACCGAATAATACCTTGATGATACCATTTTTTTAGGTTCAAACCAAGGATTATTTTTATAAGCTTCGGTTTCTTTTAATTCTAAAGGAACATACTTAATATCATCTATAATAGAATTTATCTTTCTTTCCCTATTTACTGCAATAACTTCCTTTTCTGCTTTACTAGTATCCCAACTAATACTCGGCGTACCTTGCTGAATTATATAAGGCATAAAAACAATACCTTGATCTTCTCCAATTTTCTTAGTACCTATTATTATATCTTTCATTATTTGCAAGTTTCTAATTTTATTGTTAATTCGTTAAAAGTTGTTCTGATATTGAAAATTAGTATTTTGTAATATGAAGTTTTCTAATTCTACTGTATCCAATTGCCTAACTGTCCTACCATCAGGCAATTGTATATTGTATATAAAGTTATAATTTGGATCAATAGCAGCATTTGGATCAATTACATCGGTATATGTGCCATTTAATAGTGCTTGTAAATCAGCCGCAGATATATCTGAATTGGAACCTTTTGTAAATTTCAATTTAGGTTGTTTATATATTCCAGCTAACCCCATTAATGCCCAGAAGAAACTAACTATTGCATTAATTATACCCTCAAATATTTTTAGGATAGCTGTTAATAATTTCATTGGAAGCATATTTATTTTAGAACCAAACCCAAATATAAGTGTCTTAAATTCTTTAGCTGAATATGTTGGAAATTTCAAAACATAAGGCAATTTTATTATTTTGTTCAAATCATAAGAACCCAATGGGGATACCAATATACCTGCTATCCAACTCATAAATAATGCTATATTAAATTCTATTTTAGCCAATTTTAGCATAGAAGTTGGGGTGAAGAAATCTAATGGAGTTAATCCGCCAGGGAATATCTTAAATGAAACCAAATCTGCTATTGAATCTTTCAATGTTGTTGGGCTACTAAATCCACTTATTATTTTAATTATTTGCTCTATTACACCTATTACAATTTCTAACGGCAATGTAATCATACCTAATATAAAACTAAACATGGCATTGCCCCCAAATGAACCAATAAGTTTCATAAGTGCATCTATTTTATCTGCTATTGTTTTGTTATTAGGATCTAATTTTTGTGCCTCACTATATTTAGACAAAGCTTTATCATAATCACCCGCATCTTCTAAATCCTGTGCATCCGATAACAAGTTATTATAAGAGGCAAATTTCAAGTTACTATAATCAATAGAATCTGCAAGATTCCTCGCTTTTGGTATAACAGGATAAATACTCGAAAATGTAGCAAATTTCATATCTCCATTTACCGAATTACCTATCTTAATCTTTTTTAGATATGAATAACCTGATCCGCCCAATAAGAACTTGTGTGAACCATCTTTATTTAACACAACAAAGTTTTTAAGAATAGAACTGTTTATAACTCCTGCTTTACCTTTTTTATCCAATAAACTCAAACTACCGAATTTTTTAGTAAATTCCGTGGAAAAAAATGCAAATTTAATATCCTTCGTTCCTGAATTATCACCTAAATTAGCAGTCATTAAAGTAGTTACAAATCCAGTAGGATTTGAAGCCAATGTAGTTATAGCAGTAATAGAAGGTGTTAATTTGGATGCAATTAATATAATTAACTTTATAAATTGTTTAATAACACCAAGAAATGCCTTTTTCTTATAATAACTAAATGATGGATTTGTAGAATTACCATTTAAAGCATCAAATGATTGATTATTATTTTCAGTTAATATTCCTTCTAATACATAGTATGACTTGTAATAATCAGGCACACCCATTCTTCTAGAAAAATTATTCAAAAATATTTCATCGGGTTCTGTATCTACTTTTTTATTCCTATAAATTTGAGCTATATCTTCATTTTGATTGTCATCTCCTCCATAAATACCAGAAGAAAAAGGATTGATATTATTTATATCATTATCATTATCTTTATCTGCCACATCACACCTAATTAATTTGAAATCATAATCACTCTCTGGGTCTATCCACGTATCTACGCCATTTATATTTATTTTCTTCGGTGCAAATGCTTTTCTAAATGGAACTCCAGTTGCTGCGCCAGTATTATTATATGTTGTTAATAAATTAGAATTATTATATTTAACAGAAGGAAAATACCCATCTGATTTAAGACTAGAAATTTGATCTTTTAATGCTTTGTTATCATCATTAGAATTTAATGTATCAATTTTATTAATTACATCCAATTTATCATTTTCCGCCATTTCAGAAGGTAAATTATCTCTTGTATAATCATCGTAATAACTTTTATACAAATTAATATTATCCATATCATTATCTGATAAATAATCAAAATTACCAAACCATTTCCCCTTATTTATCCACGAAAGATTGTGCCCATCTGTTATCATATTACCCTCATTATCATAAACAGCTATTATCAATGTTTGTGGTAGATTCGGGATAGTATCCACTTCGCTGCCTGTTCCTGATATAATTGGTTCTATATTATTTATATCTATATACTCATATATGTAATCTACACCTTCTTTGAATGTACCAGTAGAATATACAGTAGATTCAACTTCATAATGATAATTGTTCGGTAGACTACTATTATTGGATTGATTTGAACCGCTAACATTATTTTTACTATCTATAAGCGATTTTAATTTTGCTATTTCATCCTTTGTGGTTACTTTACCACTTTTTTTGAAACCCAATGCTCTTGGATTAGTAGATGGTTTTAATGATTTAATCGGTAATGCCAATGCTCTTGCTATAACATCTTCGACTGTTATTAACACATTAGATAATTGACCAATCATATCCATATAAGGTTTTTGAGAATCAAATATAGATTGAATAATAGATTTCTCCAAAGCTTTTAATCCTCCTTGATCTTTAGATTTATCTAATGTAATAGCTGAAGCCGGAATAATATATTTACCATTTTTAAGATATTTTTCTGGTGAATCCACTTTACCACCAGCAGCCTTCAAAAATAAACTTGCCTCGTTAGGATTTTTAGCCGATGATATATTATTTAATATTCTGCTTGTGTGTATAGCATCAGCGATGCCTAAATCTCCTTTTGAAAATTTTATTAAATAGTTAACATCTGGTACAAATATGACATTTTTGCCATCTGGTGTAGTTTTAGTCAATGAAGGAACATTAGGAATAGAAAAATTAATTGCCATTAGTTATATATAATAAATTTAGTTTTCTGCAAACTTTGATTTCTGCTAAAAATGTCGTATCTTTGAGAAAATAATAAATTATGAGCGACTTTAATGCCAGTTTATTTACCAGAGAAAACGGTAAGACTTTAACCGATTTAATCGGAGGATTTTCGGAAACTAAAAACAGAAATCATTTCCTTTCTACGAAAGGCGTTTATGTTAATTTTGGCGAAAGTGAGATGGGTCGTTGGAAGGACGATGTTATCGAAATGGATGAAGATACTAAAGTCGGTAATTTGGTGATATATCAAACATATATAAAAGCCGTAGATGATAGACTTCCATGCGAATTTGGTTACTTATTAACCAAAGATGGTGTTCCAATTATACTATCTTTGATTCCTGGTGATAATTATGGTGCGAACATATTCAAAGGAGTATTTACTGTAACAGGACATGATGGCTCATATAAATATGATATAGATAATCCTTCTGATAATCAAAGAGACGGTAGATAATTATAAAATAAATTATATGATATACACAGATAATGTTTCTCGGCTACAACGGATAAAAGAAATAGACAAAGAAATTGCTCTTCTTAGTAAAGAAAAGGAAAGTCATATACACGAAAATAACCGTTTAGATCCTGATGATAAGATCAATCAATTTTATCATACATACAGCGGTGAAAATTTGCTTGTTAAATATGATTTGACACACTACTCAACGTGGACTATTTTTGGCGAAGATGGTAATTGTGATATGGGTGGCTCTCATCACCAACCAAATCTGGGTACAGTTGAAGGTACTTTATACCAAGCAATAAAACATGCAGTTCATTTACCTAATTTTTGGACATGGGGCGCAGGAGGAGATATTAAAGAATATATAATCGCAAAGCTTAAAATAACTAAATTAAGCTAATGGGCGTAATTACTGGATTATGTGAAGGAGCTTCATTAGAATGGTGTTTAACACATTGTTATTACACTAATAAGGACGAATTTATAAAAAATCACAAAACTCACATGGCATCATTATTATGTGACTCTTGTGGAAAAGAACCATATCTTAAATTTAATTTGGCTGAAAAGCAGATTGAATGTTGTTTGTGTGGTGCTATTAACTTATTAGATTAAGTAGATTTAGCATACCAAGAAATAGGCTCACCCTGAATAACATCGTTATTCGGGGTGGTCTTACCTATTTTAATTTTAGTTAAATATTCGTCAAATTGTAGGATATAATCGTCATTACTTACAGGTTTGCTGTATTCTTCGCTTGCCTCAAAATCATCTATATAAGTTTTAATAGAATTTCCCCAACCATAATAGCCTTTAGTTAAAGTTTTAATTATATAATCATAATTAAAACTATTTGACATTTCGTTAAACCTTTTAATTTTCAGATATTTCATCCTGTATATCTGTATTTTCTTCGTTTGGTCGTTTCATTTTATCATAAATTCTTTCATTGAAATCAGATTCCATACCAAACTTGTATCTTGCACTTAATTTACCACACATTTCACCAGTTCTGCTGAATCCAACACCTACATCACAACGTAATAAGGTGCTGCCATCCATATCAAGAACCATTTTTATCTGAAAGTCATTTTTTCTTTCCTCTTTCTTAACCATAAGTTCAACGTGATAATCAAATTTTACCTCAAAATTATCATATCCTTCTCTGAAGAATTTAATTGTTGGAACCATAGTGAATATATTACCTCCATTTCCCAAGAAGAACATATTTCTATCACGACAACCTAATTTCTGAACAATTGTCTTAACAATTTTCATTTTAACTTTGCCTTTCGCAATTTTATAACCATCTTCCCCTTTTTCAATATCATTCATTGAATTTTTTGTTAAAGCTTCAGTTAATATATGCTCCAATATTCTTGAATTCAGAACTAATACTTTTTCTTCCATCCACTCTTCATAAACCTTTTCTGGATCAGCAAAACAAATTTCCCTATTTTTCCAAATAGATGCCATTAAATGCGAAAATTCTAAGAAATTATCATCTAATTCTTTAATATATTCACCTAAATTCTTAAATCTAGGGTCACGATGTTTAATATCAAAATATAAGAAATAATGTATCATAGATACTTTAGAAGGATCTATGAATTTTTCGATATGTGCTTGGATATTTTTATTTGCATTTTCGTAAATTATTTCAATCCATCTTCTAGTTAAATGATTCCATTTACCTATATAACCAGGTCCAAATAATCTTTCAAATTCATCACCTATCAATTCATCCGCAAATTTATTAAATGCTGCTGTTTTATATAAAGTTATATTCTTATTTAAGAAAAAACTAAACTGACGACCATCTTCTAACTCCATAACAATATCTTCTTGATATTCTTCATCTTTATTTGGACCAATCCAATAAATAGCTTTAATCATATCCTGATTAAGTTTTTCATTAGGTATTAATTTATCTATGATATTTCTGGCAGAATTTCTAGCATCAACTAATACACTCCAATCATCATCAATAGCAAATTTAATAGAATCAAATAACTTTGTCAATTTAGATACTTCCGTATCTTCAATACATCTATTGTTTTCAAATTTACCTAAAAATAATCTATTTTTAGTTGTTAGTAAATTTTTCAAATCATTTAGAAAAACATTTGTGTTGCTAGTATATCTAGCACGAAGTCCTCTGTCTAATATATTGTCTAAAAAGGAATTATTTAATAAAGTCATGCTAGTACATAATTCTTCTATCAAGTTTGTAGGCTTATATATATTTGAATCATCTTTGGCAGATTCATTAAAAATAGAATATTTGTTAATTAACATTTTATTATGTATTTTTTAATATATATTAAAATACTAAATCTTAAAATGAATACCGAGGAATTTATTACAAAAGCTAAATCTATACACGGTGATAAATATGATTATTCATCTGTTTTTTATGTAAATAAAAGAACCAAGGTTGAAATTGGTTGCAAAGAACACGGGATGTTTATGCAAACATCTTCAAATCATTTTATAGGTTGTGGTTGCCCAAAATGCAATATATTTAAAAAACCAACTCAAGATGAATTTTTGGAAAAATCCAAAATAATTCACAACAATAAATATGATTATATATTTGTGGAATACAAGACTTCTAAAATAAAAGTCAAAATTATATGTAAATACCACGGAATATTTGAACAGGCACCAAAAGAACACGTAAGAGGTGCTGGGTGTCAAAAATGTAGCGGATTAGATAGATTAAATAATGTTTCCTTTATTGAAAAGTCCAAATTAATACACAATAATTTGTATGATTATGATATGGTTGATGTAATAAACAATTCTTCAAAAATAAAAATAAAATGCTTAAAACACGGAATATTTGAACAAACACCAAATTCTCATTTGAGAGGTGTTGGATGCCCAATATGCAAAAATTCAAAAGGAGAATTAAAAATTAATAAGATATTATCGGAAAATAATATAAATTATAAAACTCAATATACATTCCCGGATTTAAAATATAAAAGGAAATTATTTTTTGATTTTGGTGTATTAAATGAAGAAAATAATTTAAAATATTTGATAGAGTATCAGGGCAAACAACATTATATAAGATATGATAAATTTCATAAAACTGAACAGAAATTTTTGGACGCTCAATTAAGAGACAAGTTAAAAATAGATTATTG
>Ga0209777_10003451_pt1 | contig 19597 bp, 5 predicted proteins | sample FrelakmetHBP12HB_FD_187147 | JGI IMG/M metagenome (GOLD analysis project Ga0209777, IMG submission 187147) | Freshwater lake sediment microbial communities from the University of Notre Dame, USA, for methane emissions studies -HBP12 HB (SPAdes)... | ecosystem: Environmental > Aquatic >...
GGCCGACCAGCGTCTGCGTGACGAAACCCGCGGCGCTGGCTTCCAGGTCGTACGTCCCCGGTAGTAGATTGAAGATGGCGTAGTCACCCGCCGCGTTGGTGGTCGCCGAGCCCTTCTCCACGGCTCCTTGCAAGGCGCGAACCCGAGCAGGACACCCGGTGGCGTTGATCCGCCCGGCAAACCTCGAAGTGGGGTCAGCTACAGCCGCGTATTGATGGGGATAATCGATCGCCGGGGATTGGCCGACTGAAAAGTCCTCCCTCTTGATGATGGCAAATGCCGATTGAACGCCGGTGGGCCAACCCGCATCCCAGGTGGTTATGACATACACTTCCGACCCGTCCGGCGACGCTGCCACGCCCTGGGGCTGGGCGCCCACGTCAACGGTTTGGATCACGGTATTCGTCGCCGTGTCGATCACACTGACAGTGTGCGCGCCGGAGTTGGTGACGTACACGTGCTTGCCGTCCGGGGTCACGCTGAGCCATTGCGGCGTCGAGCCCACTGGAACGTTGGTCACGACAACCCCCAGCCCCACGTCAACCACGGAAACGCTGTTGGACCCGGAATTGGACACGTAGGCAAGAGTGCCACCCGGGTTGAAGGTCACGCCCCAGGGCGCCGAGCCAACCGGGATCGTTCGTGCAACCGTGTTCGAACTGGTATTGATAACGGCAACAGAATTTCCGCCCTGGACCGCCACGTAGACCTGGGCGCCGTCGGGCGAGACGGCAATTCCCCAAGGGCTCGTCCCGACGGGGATTGCCGTGACGAACAGGTTGGAAGCCGTGTCAATTACCCCCACGTTTCCCGAGCCCGAGTTCGTCACGTACACTTTCGAACCATCGGGCGTCAGGGCGGCTGCGACGGATTGCGTTCCCCCGGTTGAGATGTTGGCAAGCAGGGACGCAGCTCCAGATCCCGCCAGGACTGACAACCAGTAATCGGTAGGGTCGCTAGGACTGGTCTTCGTGGGGAGGTATACCCGCCCCCCGCCCGGGCTGATTGCCATGCCGAGTAGCGGGTATCCTCCGCCGCCGCCAAGCTGGAGAGACCCGCCCCATCGTTTACTCATAGGATCCATCGCTGCGACGCTAGCATTTCCGGCGGTAAACACCGGGAGGCGGGTCAGCCGGTCGGTGTCTTGAATTACGAGGACGGAGAGGCCCGTTAGGGCATAAACGCGGCCGGTGGTCTGATTGATAACAAGCCCGCTATGGGACGTGCTCCCGAGGTCCGGCATATCTACGGCAACTCTCTCCACAAGTTCAGTGGTGGGGTCGACCACCTCAATTGGGTAGCTGTTAAGGTAGTACACGTGATCGGTGGCGTTCCGAACGGCAAATTCACCCCAAAACGCTAAGGCGCCTGATGTGCTGAGCGGGAGCTCCCGGAAGGCGTTCGTAGCTCCATCCACAATCCCTATCCGCAGCGATTCCTCGGAACTGGTGTACATGCGGTTGGTGAGAGGATTGAAGCGCATTTCCCCGGGATCGATGTCGAAGGGCCGGAGCACGTCAATCGCGCCAGTATCCCGATCGATGACTTTGCACCAGTAATCGACTCCCGCAATTCCCATCTGGCCGAACATGACGTATACCTTGTTTTCCACCCAGTTCACGGCCACACCCAGTCCCTGCATGTCGGGAATCTGCGTATGAGTCAAGGTGACGCCGTCCACGACGTCCAGTTCTGAGTACTGCCAGTTGGAGATGAAGACTTCGTGTGTGACGGGATTGACGGCTATCCGGCGGTACATGTTGCCGGACATATCTGGGACCCAGGTCACCGCGTCCGTCGCCACATCGATTTGACCGAAGCCTCCCACGCACATCACATACACCTTCCCTAAACCCTCATCCTTTGCCAGCATGGCAAAAGTTCCTGGGAAAGCCAGATCAATCGTCTTCACAAAGGTGCCTGTGGCCGTGTCGATGACGGCGATCTTCCCGTTGAGGTAGACATCGAAGGGGGAGGCGTAGAGTTTCTGGTGGGCTTCGTCGACGACCATGTCCACTACAGGGTAGGCGGGGTCGAGATTTGTCGGAGCAGAACCCAACTCAGCGTGAGTTGCGCCGTCAAAGATGAAGATCTTGTGGGTGGTATCGTCGGCCACGAAGATCTTGTTGTGCGTCTCGTCGACCCGAACAACCGAGGGCACCCAGCCATCCTTCTTAATCGTTCCAACTACCGTCTGCGCGCTAAGCGGTGCGGCCAAGGCGCACGCCAATCCTACGGCCCAGGCCAGTCGTAGTGTGACCTTTGTGGCTCTTGAAACCGTAGAACAACCCTTGGGATGCCTACGAGTTTTCATGCCGTCCCGCCCTTCTCCACCCGGAAATCGATCACCACTTCTTTCAAGGTGCCAGCGCAATCAGGCCGCTGCTGGTTCAGACCCGGGCACGATCCATGCCCCGACCAGCGTTGCAGTTCGGCGGCGCAACTCCGCTGGGGCTAGTTGACAACCGTCTTGATCGCCACGGTGACGCGCTTCGCTGCGCCTCCGGCGGTCACCATAACGAAGTTCAGCGCGTCGTTCAGGTTGAGCGTGGCTTCTCCTGAAGCGAACGTCGTGGTGGTCGCGCCGGCGGGCGAGCAGGTCAGGTCTGAAGAAAGCACGTTAGCCGGCGAGCCGTCGTCGCGCTGAAGGTTGATCACCGGAGATCCCGCATCGGAGAAGCAGCTTACCGAAGTGACGGTCATGGAGCCGACGAGGTTGACGTAGAACCTCGGCTGGTCGTCACTGTCAACCAGTGGAATGCAGTTGTCGCAGCCGGCCAGATATGTGATGCCCCGCGTCCGTGCCGCCTCCGTCATCGCGACCACCACGCTCCCGCCCGTGCCGCCGCCTGTCAGTCCAGTCCCCGCTGTGACCCCGGTGATTGTTCCTCCTCCACTCCCGCTCCCGGCCGTGGCTTGCACAGTGCCGTCGGGGAAGATAATCGCGTTGCCTGCTCCCGTGATTTTCAGGTTTCCATTCACGTCGAGCTTTTGGGCGGGCGTTAGGGTGCCGATGCCGACCTTGCCCGCCATGAAGTTCACTACCCCGTTGGCTGCCAGTTTGAGGGAAGCCGTGGCATCACTTGGGGTCAGGCCGTTCACCACGAAGTCGAAGTAGCCGCCCGCCGTGGCGGCCTGGAAGTAATTGGCGCCTCCTCTCGTAAACCTAAACTGAGCGCCGCTGGTGTCCACCAGGAAGTGCCCCACCGAACCGGCCACGTCAAGCTTGCCTGCCGGAGTCGTCGTCCCAACCCCCACCAACCCCGAACTCTGGTAGATCGTCGAGTTCCCCAGGGTGCCCACGCTGTCGGTCCACAGCGGGAGGTAGTTCTTCGTGCCCACGCCCGCCACGTTAGGCTTTGTACCGCTCTTGGGCTTGGCGGGCGTGGCCACGTCAGGGGTCGCCGCCCCGCCCGGGCCCGTCGCACCCGCGGTTCCAGTGCCCTGAGAGGTCGCGCTTTGCCCCGGTGGCGCGAGCATGTAAGCCGATGCCGGCTTGCCCCCTAGCATCTCCGCGTCGTTGGCTTTCAGTGCATAGGGCACGCTCACCAACAAGACGCGAGGCTGCTCGGGCAACTTCCCGACGCTCAATCCCAGCCATCGGGCTTCGCCTGAGGTGAACAAATCCACGGGCAAGCCTTCCGCCTGCATCGCTCCCAGCAGCGCGGTGTAATGGCCCTGCTCGTCAACGTTCAAGGTTTGGCTCTCCTGCCAGAGAGGCGCGGCGTCCGTCTGCTCCTTGTAGATGGCGAAGTTGAGATCCAACGGCCCCGTCAAGGGTTTGCCAGTCAGATCCTTCACCATCCCGCTGAACATGATCAGTCGCGGAACAGACTGCAAAACTCCAGCAGTATTATTAGTGCTCCCGATCAAATCTGCTTGCTGGGCATATAAACTAATAGCCGACACCGCGGCGCAGGCGGTAAGAAACAGCGCTACTCGCCTCATGATCCACCTCGATTTCAGAACGTTTAGGGTGTTTTGGGAAACACATTTGATCGGTCCTCATTGTTGAACGAAGCGCGGGCCTACAAATCAGGTCCGCGCTATCAGGCTTACCAGTCAGAAAGAATCCCCATCGACCCTGGCAGCGCTTCGCGACCTGGGCCTGCTTCTCGCATTGCCTGCGGTCTGCCTTGCACCGCATTGAGCCCCTGGAGCAATTGTCGCAGCCTCCGCATCAGCTCTCCGGGTGGTGCGGCCACTCAATGCTTGTCTCCGCCGGCGCGCTTCGCGAGCACATCAGTTGACGATCACGTAACTCACGCACGCTGGATTAGTCGCGGGCGCGCTGCTGGCGGCAATCGTAAAGCTCGTCCCGGGAGTTCTGGCGCTCACGGTATAGGTCCTGCCCAGCGTGGTGTTACAAGTGACACCCAGCTTGGTGCCGAGCGAACTGTCTTCCTGGAGCATGATTTGGCTGTTGGCGGTGACGGCAAACGTATCCACGACAAGAGTGGTCGTTCCGCCGGCGATGGCGACGAAGCCGGCCCCGTCACCCCCGCAAGCGGCCGGAGAGAGGCTCGAGGCGCAGACCGCGTTCGTCGCAATGACGCCCGTTTGCACTCCAGTTCCAAGTCCGATTAGAAAAACCTCCGGCGGAGTTTTGGTGGCGTCGGTCACGACTCCCAGCACCTGCCCGACGGCGGGGTAGTTCGGGCCGGCATCATGGCATTTTCCGGCAGTAGTTGGGCTGACCTGAAAGAAGTCGTAATTGACGGCTGTATTGTCAAACACGCATTGGGTCTCGCCGGACATGGCGACGATCGTCTCGGGATACTGTGCCGAGGTCCCCGCTTGGGCGATGGCAATGCCGAGCGCTCCCAGCCCCAAAAAACCGGGGCCGGCGAGCTTGGCATTTCCTGTGGACTGGTTTGCGCCGACCAACTCGTACAACACGGTTGCGGTGGTCGGATCATTGGTAAATTGGCCTACCGTGCGTCTGATATCCACCCCGTAGGTGTCCGCCGAGAAAATGGTGTGGCTACCGTCGTCCACCTCCAGAATCGTGCCGCCATTGGTATTCATGAAATGAGCCGCCACGCCATTGTTGGGCCCGGCGCCGGAGATGGCTTGGATTGCCGTTCCTCCACCGGCCTCATTGACCATCAGACCCGTGCCTGAGCCAACGTTGATAGTCTGGGGTCCGTAGAAAGAGTTAGTTGCGAAGCCCGCAAAGGGCAGGCAATTAGGTCCGGGGAGCGCCGTCACCGCCATGCCTGGGCTGCACGCGCTAGATACCATCCCGAGGGTTAGGCTCTCGCCCAGATAGACCTGACCGCCGCCGGTCAAGCCTGAGTTAGTGTTTACTGCGAGTGAAGGGTTGGCGAGCATGGAGTTTGAAACTCCACTGGGTGGAATGCTGATGGTGCCGCTGGTGGTGATAGGTCCGCCCGTCAGCCCTGGTCCGGTGGCAATGCTGGTCACCGTCCCTCCCCCTGCCCCCGGGAACGTCTGGCCGCCGGCGAAGGTCACCACGCCGTCAAACTTCGCTGTGCCGTTCACCTCCAGCTTCGCCGCCGGCGTGGCCGTCCCGACGCCCACGTTGCCGTTCATGTCGATCGTCATCTGCTGGTTAAGTGCTGTGCCGTTGGCCGTCCAAAAGGCGAGTTGGGAGCCGTACCCGCCGCCCGACTTCACCCCCAGAGCCTTGAGGTTAATGACGGATTGCTGTGACGGCGTGCCGTAGGTGCCGTCGATTCCCAGGCCGGACTGATAGGTGGAACTCCCTGACGGGGTGTTGAGGTAGAGCGAGCCTCCGGTCCCTGGCGTCCCCAAGGTTGCGAGCCCAAGATTGGTCCCCCCACCAATCCAGGTGAGGCCCGTCGTGCCCGAAACATTCAGGGGACTGACTGGTCCCGTCGTTCCGATCCCCAGCATGCCACTGCTCACGGTCTGGGTGCCAGTAAAGCTGTTGGGTCCCGTCGTCACGGCATAAGAGCCCGCCGGCTGGAAGGCCGACGATGTGTACCCGTTCAGCAACAGCGCGTTCGAGGCTGCCCCACCCTTCGAGCTGCTGGTGGCGTAGTTCACTCCTAACTGCGTGTTCCCCACGCAGCCCGTGCACGACAACCCGCTCGCCGTGGTCGCCGTAGAGGCGGCGACGCCCGTCAGCCCCGAGCCGTTGCCGGTGAAGCTGTTGCCAGCGCTCGAAAACGCCAGGGCGTTGCTGTACGTCCCGCTGAGCACCGTGCTGGGAACTGTGCCACTGGCCAGGTTGCTGGCGTTCAGGGTTGTCAGCCCGGCGCCGCTGCCCGCGAACGACGCGGCTGTGACGCTGCCAGTGGCTGCGACATTCCCGCTCGTATGGATGTTGCCGGTCACGTCGAGCTTCTGCGCGGGCGTGAGAGTGCCGATGCCCACGTTGCCCGCCATGAAGTTCACGACCCCGTTGGCTGCCAGCTTGAGCGAAGCGTTCGCATCACTGGGGGTCAGACCGTTCGCCACGAAGTCGAAGTAGCCACCCGCCGTCGAGGCCAGGAAGTAATTGGCGCCTCCTCTCGAAAACCTGAACTGAGCACCGCTGGTGTCAACCTGGAAGTGCCCCACCGAGCCGGCCACGTCAAGCTTGCCTCCCGGAGTCGTCGTTCCAATCCCCAGCAACCCCGAACTCTGGTAGATCACCGAGTTCCCCAGGGTGCCCGTACTGTTGGTCCACACCGGGATGTAGTTCTGCGTCCCCGTGCCCGCCACGTTAGGCTTCGGCCCGCTCTTGGGATTCGCGGGCGCGGCCAACTCAGAACTGGCCGCCCCGCGTGGGCCCGTCGTGCCCACTGCTCCTGGGCCCTGAGAGGTGGCGCTATCCGCCGGGGGCGCGAGCGCGTAAGCGGAGGCCGGCTTGCCCCCCAGCATCTCCGCATCATTGGCCTTTAGCGCGTAGGGCACACTGACCAGCAGCACCCGAGGCTGCTCGGGCAGCTTCCCGACGCTCAATCCCAGCCATCGGGCTTCGCCCGACGTGAACAAGTCCACGGGCAAGCCCTCCGCCTGCATCGCCCCGAGTATCGCGGTGTAATGCCCCTGCTCGTCCAGGTTCAGGGTTTGGCTCTCCTGCCAGAGAGGCGCGGCGTCCGTCTGCTCCTTGTATATAGCGAAGTTGAGGTCCACCGGGCCCGTCAAGGGTTTGCCGGTCAGATCCCTCACTGTCCCGCTGAACATGATCAGTCGAGGAACGGATTGCGAAGTCAGAGCAGGATTATTTGTGCTCGTGATCAAATCTGCTTGCTGGGCATGTAAACCAATCGCCGACACGACGGCGACGCACGCGGCAAGAAAAAGGGCTACGCGCCTCATGATTCACCTCGATTTCAGAGCGTTTAGCGTGTTTTGAGCAACACGTTGGCAGGCACAGTACCCCCCCCGACGAGAGCAAGTCAAGAGGGATTTGTGATATCGGACGATTTGTCAGCTATAGCGATCTGTCATGTGCCGGCGTGGCGAGATGTACCGCGAAACGCGAGAATCGCACCTACGGACCACGTCGACCGCAGCATACAGGACTATGACCTGCATATGTTGAATCGCGGGTGCGCGCGGAATTAAGAATTGCGAGTTATCACCTGCGGAGTCCTCATGTCTCAATGCTGGAGCGCGACTACGAATGTGCAGGCAACCCTGCGCGCCGCCCGGTGGCCGAGGGCGGCGCGAAGTTGGGAATTGACGCCCCCTCAATAGGCCATCAGGCGAATCCGCAAGCCGTAATCCCCGGCGGTCGTGCAGCCGGTTCCCGCAGTCCAGGTGACGTTGTATTGCACGTTTGTGCCGCCCTTGACCTCAATCGGCACATTAAGGACACTCACGGGAGAGAGTGGCCAAGACAGAGTGGGGGAAGTGTAAAACAGTTGATCTGTGCTGTCAGTATTAGCGATGATCTGCAAGTGGCCGCTGGGATTTGGGCTGCAGCCGGACGGGTCAGTCGTCACGAAGAGCACCGCCATAAGGTGGTATAGTCCCGTACCGGAAGGCGTGGCGAAGGTGGTGCTGGAGATGCTTGCGGTTTGGTTCAGCGTATCAACTACGCCTACAACCGCGCCCAGGCCGGTTCCGGCGGTTGCCTGGCCATTGTATTTCGCGACTACCCCACTGGAATTGACCTGATACTGCCCGCTTGAACCGACGTTTAAGGGGCCATCGACGGTCTCCGTACCAGCAAAAGTCTGAGTGCCGGTGAAGCTGTTGGGTCCCGTAGTCACGGCATAGGAGCCTGCCGGCTGGAAGGCGCTCGAAGCAAAACCTCCGAGTGTCGCCGCATTCACATTCGTCAGCCCCGCCCCGCTGCCACTGAAGCTGTTGCCCGCGTTGTTGAAAGTGTACGCATTAGAGTACGTTCCCGCCGCCAGCCCGCTGGTGCTCACGCCCGTCAGTCCCGACCCGTTGCCGGTGATCGTGCCGGTCACGCTTAGATTGCCTCCCGCATTGATGTTGGTGCTGGCGTTGATGTCGCCCACTACGTCGAGAACGTGCGCGGGCGTGGTCGTTCCGATGCCCACGTTGCCATTCATGTCGATCGTCATCTGCTGGTTAAGGGCTGTGCCGCTGGTCGTCCAAAAGGCGAGTTGCGAGCCGTACCCGCCCCCCGACTTCACCCCCAGGGCCTTGATGTTGATGACGGATTGCTGTGACGGCGTGCCGTAGGTGCCGTCGATTCCCAGGCCCGACTGATAGGTGGAACTCCCTGACGGGGTGTTGATGTAGAGTGAGCCTCCCGTCCCTGGTGTCCCAAAGGTTGCCAGTCCAAGATTGTTTACTCCCGTTCCAAACGTCCAGGTCAAGCCCGTTGTGCCCGCAACATTCAGGGCACTCACTGGCCCTGTCGTCCCGATGCCCACACTGCCACCAGTCACCGTCTGATTGCCCGTAAAGCTGTTGGGTCCCGTCGTCACGGCATAGGAGCCCGCCGTCTGGAAGGCCGACGAGGCGTTCCCGTTCAGCAGCAGGGCGTTCGCAGCCGCCCCGCCCTGCGAGGTGCTGCCGGCGTAGTTCACCCCTAACTGTGTGTTCCCCACGCAGCCGGTGCAACTCAGGCCGCTTGCTGTCGTTGCGGTGGCTGCCGTCGTGGCCGCCACATTCGTCAGCCCGGCGCCGTTGCCGGTGAAGCTGTTCGAAGCACTGCTGAACGTCAAGGCGTTGCCATACGTCCCGCTGATTCGCGCGCTGGGAACCGTGCCGCTGGCCAGGTTGCTGGCGTTCAGGGCCGTCAGCCCGGCGCCGTTGCCGGCGAGGTTGTTCGAAGCACTGCTGAACGTCAGGGCGTTGCTGTACGTCCCGCTGAGCACCGCGCTGGGAACCGTCCCGCTGGCCAGGTTACTGGCGTTCAGGGCCGTCAACCCTGCGCCGTTGCCGCTGATCGTGCCGGTCACGCTCAGATTGCCCCCCGCAATGATGTTGGTACTGGCATTGATGTCGCCGGCGACGTCGAGCGTATGGGCCGGCGCGGTCGTCGCGATACCGATATTGCCCCCGCTGGTGATCCGCATCCACTCGTTGCTTGCGCCGTTATTCGTCCCGAAGCGGATAGCGCCGCCGTTGGTGTCGGAGGCGAAGAAGAACCCCGCCGCGTCCTGCCCCAGCCGCCCGCTCGTCACCCCGGTTACGATCACCTCGTGCGTCCCCGTCCCACGCAGCCGTAAGCCCGCGTTGGCGCCGAGAATGTCCACCGCCGAAACCGGCGTCGTCGTCCCAATCCCCAGCAGGCCTCCGGTCTGGTAGACCATCGAATTACCCAGGGTGCCTGCGCTGTCGGTCCACATGGGGATGTAGTTCTTTGTGCCGATGCCGGCCACGTTAGGCTTCGGCCCGCTCGTGGGCTTCCCGGGCGCGGCCACATCTGGCGTCGCCGCCTCGCGTGGGCCCGTCGCACCCGCCGGGGCAGTCCCGGGAGAGGTCGAAGCTCCCGCAGGTTGCGCCAACGCATAAGCGGAGGCCGGCTTGCCCCCCAGCATCTCCGAGTCGTTGGCTTTCAGCGCATAGGGCACGCTCACCAACAACACGCGCGGCTGCTCGGGCAACCTCCCGACGCTGACTCCCAGCCAGCGGGCTTCGCCGGTGGTGAACAGCTCGGTGGGCAAACCTTCCTGCTGCATTGCCCCCAACAGCACCGTGTAATGCCCCTGCTCGTCAACATTCAGGGTTTGGCTCTCCTGCCAGAGAGGCGCGGCGTCCGCCTGTTCCTTGTAGATGGCGAAGTTGAGATCCACCGGTCCCGTCAAGGGCTTGCCGGTCAGGTCCTTCACCGTCCCGCTGAGCATGATCAGCCGGGGAACCGGCTGTGAAGCCGCAGGAGGACTAATGGCAGGCACAACCGAATCCGCCTCCTGGGCCCATAGACCAACCGCCGACACCGCAGCCACGCTCGCGGCAAGAAAATAGGCTAAGCGCCTCATGATCCACCTCGATTTCAAAGCGTTTAGAGTGTTTTGGGAGACACTGAGGGACACTACGCCCCTAGCTCAGGGAAGTCAAGAGGCAGCGCCTCAGGCGTTCGCGTGGCGAGGTGTCAGCAATTGCACGACAAACCCAAGATCCGACCTCGCCAATGCGGCATCGGGTCCCAGGCATTCAGAACTGGACTTTCGCCAATGTCATGCCTCGAGCCGGCTTGGGCGGGGTGGCGCCATTATTGGCCGCTCGAACCCGGGGGCGCGTTGTGCTCTTCCCGGCGAGCCTCACCTGAATCACCCGGACCTGCGCCAGCACACGCGATAACTCCGCCTGCTGCCCCTGGCGCTCTTTCCGCTCCTCGGCGACCTGCGACTTGATGGCCGCGATCTCGACTCGATCGCTGTCGTGGGCCTGCTTGAGTTCAGCGATCTGCTTCTGGTCGGCGGCGTGCTCCTTGGCCAGCTTCTGCACTTCGTTCAGAAGCATCGCATCCAACTTGTAGTACTGGACGGTCTCCGGCTGTCCGTCTTTGCTAAAGACCACCAGGTCCGGATAGACCTCGTTTACCTCTTCGGCGATCAATCCGTACTGAATGGGCTTTGAGCCGTCGTCGTAGGGCTTCTTGTAGCGGAAGGTCACCGGCCGCAGGCGCAACAAGCCGTCGCTCGCCCCGCCCATGTCGCGAATATCTTCTTTGTAGCGCCGGGAAGACGAAACGGTGCCCAGTTGGCCGTTGCTGTCGATCAGCACCGCGACTGCGTTGTTCATGCCCGTGGTCGCCCCTCGGATTCCGGCAATGTACGTTGAATTATGGTGAGCGCTGGAGCCGATACGGATGACACCCACATCGCCCGTAGAGCCGAAGTTCCCGATCGCGATATTGTTATTCTCGATTGAGGTGAAGAGGTCGCCGGCGTCGTCCCCTATCATGATGTTTGAACCGCCAGTGGTTAAGGACGAGCCAGCCGCGGTCCCGACAGCGACGTTCGAGCCGCCCACCGTGTTCTTCCAGAGAGCCCACTTCCCGTCGGCGACGTTACGTTGCCCTGTGTCGTTGTATCCGAGGGCGCTGTACCCGGTGGCGGTGTTATCGCTGCCTGTGGAGTTGAGATAGAGGGCGCTGACCCCGAGGGCGGTGTTGCTGCCGCCTGTCGAGTTGTCATAGAGGGCGCTGACCCCGAGGGCAGTGTTCCATGCGCCCGACGTATTCCCGAAGAGGGCCTGAGCCCCAACGGCGGTGTTGTAGCTGCCTGAGTTGTTGACTCGCAGGGCCCCGGCTCCGTTGGCGGTGTTGCCAAATCCCGAAGTCAGTTGATCCAGGGCTTGGTATCCTACGCCCGTGTTACCACCGACGCCGCTGTTAGTGCCGGTGGCATCCGCGGTGAAGGTCCCGGCGCTGGTTCCAACAAATGTGTTGTCCGTGGATTTTGCGCAACAAACGTGAATCAGGGGATTGCCCCCCAAATTGATCACCCCCACGTCCGCTCCCGTAGTCTGCGGAAGGTTCAGGGCGGCATTCAAGGTCTGATCGGCGGTAAAGGTGTTGGGGCCTGTTGTCACAGCATAAGAGCCGGCGGGCTGAAAGGCCGACGATGCGAGTCCGTTCAGCAACAGCGCATTCGAGGCCGCCCCGCCCTGTGAGGCGCTGGCAGCGTAATTCACGCCCAACTGCGTGTTCCCCACGCAGCCTGTACACGACAACCCGGCCGCCGTGGTGGCCGTCCCCGCCGTCACGTTCGTCAGTCCCGAGCCGTTGCCGGTGAAGACTCCGCCCGTCGTGATGTTGCTCGAAGCGTGGATGTCACCCACCACGTCGAGGACGTGACCCGGCGTGGCCGTGCCAATTCCCACGTTCACGCTGGCGGTGGCGCCGTTGACGCCATTGATGCTTCCCAAAACCAGCGCATTGCTCTCCGCAACCACGGCGTTGGCGCCGATAGCGGTAGCGTTGTGCACCGGATTTATTGACGCCGTCCCCGGCCCGCTGAACGCCCCCAGGAAGGTGTCGTTCGCCCCTGTCACATTGGCGTTTGCGATGAATGTGGAGGTACCCGCGAAATATCCCAGCGCGGAGTTAAGGTTCGCGATGCAGCCAGTGGGCGCACCCCCACAGTTGAATTGTAGTGCCTCGGCGCCGATGGCGGTGTTGTAGCCGCCCGAGATGTTGTTGTAGAGCGCTCCGTTGCCGATGGCGGTGTTGTAGTAGCCCGTGGTGTTGTTCCAAAGCGCGTTGTCGCCGCTGGCGGTGTTGTAGTAGCCCGTGGTGTTGGAGGTGAGCGCCTGCGACCCGGTGGCGGTGTTCCAGTAGCCCGTGGTGTTGGAGAAGAGCGCGGCGTAGCCGCTGGCGGTGTTCCAGTAGCCCGTGGTGTTGTTCCAGAGCGCGTTGTAGCCGGTGGCGGTGTTGGCTCCGCCCTGGGTGTTGGAGGCGAGAGCCTGGGCGCCGATCGCGGTGTTGCCCGTGGCCAGGGTGTTGTTGTAGAGCGCCTGGCTGCCGAGGGCGGTGTTCCCATCGCCCGTGGTTGTGAAGTTCCCCGCATTGGACCCAACAAAGGTGTTAGCCGCACCGAGAGAGCAGCAGGCATGGATGAATGGGCTCCCACCTAGATTGATGACCCCGGTGCTCGCGCTGGTGGTCTGAGGCAGGGAAAGGTCGCCGCTGCTGATGGCCTGACTACCCGTAAACGTATTGGCGCCCAGGATGGCGAAGGCGCTGGCGTGCAGGCCGCCAAGCAGGTCAGCGTTCAGGTTGGGAACCAGTGTGCTGGAGGCGACCGAGAGCGGGGCCGTGCCCGTGGGCACCGTCGAGAACAACTGCGTCCCCGTCACCCTGGTGCTGGCATAGATGTCGCCCACGACGTCGAGCTTATGGGCCGGCGTTAGGGTGCCGATGCCAACATTGCCCGCCATGAAGTTCACGACCCCGTTGGCTGCCAGCTTGAGCGAAGCCGTGGCATCACTGGGGGTCAGGCCGTTCACCACGAAGTCGAAGTAGCCGCCCGCTGTGCTGGCCAGGAAGTAATTGGCGCCTCCCCTCGTAAACCTGAACTGCGCACCGCTCGTGTCCACCAGGAAGTGCCCCACCGAACCGGCCACGTCAAGCTTCGCTGCCGGAGTGGTCGTCCCAATCCCCACCAATCCCGAACTCTGATAGATCACCGAGTTCCCCAGGGTGCCCACACTGTCGGTCCACAGCGGGAGGTAGTTCTTTGTGCCGGTGCCGGCCACGTTAGGTTTCGCCCCGCTTTTGGGCGTCCCGGGCGTGGCCAACTCAGAGGCGGCTGCGCCGCCCAGGCCCTTCGAGCCCGCGCTGGGAGCGCCGGTGGGGGTCGAACCTTCCGCCGCTGGCGCGAGCGCGTAAGCCGATGCCGGCTTGCCTCCGAGCGTCGCGGCGTCTCCCGCCTTCAGTGCATAGGGCACGCTCACCAACAAGACGCGAGGCTGCTCGGGCAACTTCCCGACGCTCAATCCCAGCCATCGGGCTTCGCCTGAGGTGAACAAATCCACGGGCAAGCCTTCCGCCTGCATCGCTCCCAGCAGCGCGGTGTAATGGCCCTGCTCGTCAACGTTCAAGGTTTGGCTCTCCTGCCAGAGAGGCGCGGCGTCCGTCTGCTCCTTGTAGATGGCGAAGTTGAGATCCAACGGCCCCGTCAAGGGTTTGCCAGTCAGATCCTTCACCATCCCGCTGAACATGATCAGTCGCGGAACAGACTGCAAAACTCCAGCAGTATTATTAGTGCTCCCGATCAAATCTGCTTGCTGGGCATATAAACTAATAGCCGACACCGCGGCGCAGGCGGTAAGAAACAGCGCTACTCGCCTCATGATCCACCTCGATTTCAGAACGTTTAGGGTGTTTTGGGAAACACATTTGATCGGTCCTCATTGTTGAACGAAGCGCGGGCCTACAAATCAGGTCCGCGCTATCAGGCTTACCAGTCAGAAAGAATCCCCATCGACCCTGGCAGCGCTTCGCGACCTGGGCCTGCTTCTCGCATTGCCTGCGGTCTGCCTTGCACCGCATTGAGCCCCTGGAGCAATTGTCGCAGCCTCCGCATCAGCTCTCCGGGTGGTGCGGCCACTCAATGCTTGTCTCCGCCGGCGCGCTTCGCGAGCACATCAGTTGACGATCACGTAACTCACGCACGCTGGATTAGTCGCGGGCGCGCTGCTGGCGGCAATCGTAAAGCTCGTCCCGGGAGTTCTGGCGCTCACGGTATAGGTCCTGCCCAGCGTGGTGTTACAAGTGACACCCAGCTTGGTGCCGAGCGAACTGTCTTCCTGGAGCATGATTTGGCTGTTGGCGGTGACGGCAAACGTATCCACGACAAGAGTGGTCGTTCCGCCGGCGATGGCGACGAAGCCGGCCCCGTCACCCCCGCAAGCGGCCGGAGAGAGGCTCGAGGCGCAGACCGCGTTCGTCGCAATGACGCCCGTTTGCACTCCAGTTCCAAGTCCGATTAGAAAAACCTCCGGCGGAGTTTTGGTGGCGTCGGTCACGACTCCCAGCACCTGCCCGACGGCGGGGTAGTTCGGGCCGGCATCATGGCATTTTCCGGCAGTAGTTGGGCTGACCTGAAAGAAGTCGTAATTGACGGCTGTATTGTCAAACACGCATTGGGTCTCGCCGGACATGGCGACGATCGTCTCGGGATACTGTGCCGAGGTCCCCGCTTGGGCGATGGCAATGCCGAGCGCTCCCAGCCCCAAAAAACCGGGGCCGGCGAGCTTGGCATTTCCTGTGGACTGGTTTGCGCCGACCAACTCGTACAACACGGTTGCGGTGGTCGGATCATTGGTAAATTGGCCTACCGTGCGTCTGATATCCACCCCGTAGGTGTCCGCCGAGAAAATGGTGTGGCTACCGTCGTCCACCTCCAGAATCGTGCCGCCATTGGTATTCATGAAATGAGCCGCCACGCCATTGTTGGGCCCGGCGCCGGAGATGGCTTGGATTGCCGTTCCTCCACCGGCCTCATTGACCATCAGACCCGTGCCTGAGCCAACGTTGATAGTCTGGGGTCCGTAGAAAGAGTTAGTTGCGAAGCCCGCAAAGGGCAGGCAATTAGGTCCGGGGAGCGCCGTCACCGCCATGCCTGGGCTGCACGCGCTAGATACCATCCCGAGGGTTAGGCTCTCGCCCAGATAGACCTGACCGCCGCCGGTCAAGCCTGAGTTAGTGTTTACTGCGAGTGAAGGGTTGGCGAGCATGGAGTTTGAAACTCCACTGGGTGGAATGCTGATGGTGCCGCTGGTGGTGATAGGTCCGCCCGTCAGCCCTGGTCCGGTGGCAATGCTGGTCACCGTCCCTCCCCCTGCCCCCGGGAACGTCTGGCCGCCGGCGAAGGTCACCACGCCGTCAAACTTCGCTGTGCCGTTCACCTCCAGCTTCGCCGCCGGCGTGGCCGTCCCGACGCCCACGTTGCCGTTCATGTCGATCGTCATCTGCTGGTTAAGTGCTGTGCCGTTGGCCGTCCAAAAGGCGAGTTGGGAGCCGTACCCGCCGCCCGACTTCACCCCCAGAGCCTTGAGGTTAATGACGGATTGCTGTGACGGCGTGCCGTAGGTGCCGTCGATTCCCAGGCCGGACTGATAGGTGGAACTCCCTGACGGGGTGTTGAGGTAGAGCGAGCCTCCGGTCCCTGGCGTCCCCAAGGTTGCGAGCCCAAGATTGGTCCCCCCACCAATCCAGGTGAGGCCCGTCGTGCCCGAAACATTCAGGGGACTGACTGGTCCCGTCGTTCCGATCCCCAGCATGCCACTGCTCACGGTCTGGGTGCCAGTAAAGCTGTTGGGTCCCGTCGTCACGGCATAAGAGCCCGCCGGCTGGAAGGCCGACGATGTGTACCCGTTCAGCAACAGCGCGTTCGAGGCTGCCCCACCCTTCGAGCTGCTGGTGGCGTAGTTCACTCCTAACTGCGTGTTCCCCACGCAGCCCGTGCACGACAACCCGCTCGCCGTGGTCGCCGTAGAGGCGGCGACGCCCGTCAGCCCCGAGCCGTTGCCGGTGAAGCTGTTGCCAGCGCTCGAAAACGCCAGGGCGTTGCTGTACGTCCCGCTGAGCACCGTGCTGGGAACTGTGCCACTGGCCAGGTTGCTGGCGTTCAGGGTTGTCAGCCCGGCGCCGCTGCCCGCGAACGACGCGGCTGTGACGCTGCCAGTGGCTGCGACATTCCCGCTCGTATGGATGTTGCCGGTCACGTCGAGCTTCTGCGCGGGCGTGAGAGTGCCGATGCCCACGTTGCCCGCCATGAAGTTCACGACCCCGTTGGCTGCCAGCTTGAGCGAAGCGTTCGCATCACTGGGGGTCAGACCGTTCGCCACGAAGTCGAAGTAGCCACCCGCCGTCGAGGCCAGGAAGTAATTGGCGCCTCCTCTCGAAAACCTGAACTGAGCACCGCTGGTGTCAACCTGGAAGTGCCCCACCGAGCCGGCCACGTCAAGCTTGCCTCCCGGAGTCGTCGTTCCAATCCCCAGCAACCCCGAACTCTGGTAGATCACCGAGTTCCCCAGGGTGCCCGTACTGTTGGTCCACACCGGGATGTAGTTCTGCGTCCCCGTGCCCGCCACGTTAGGCTTCGGCCCGCTCTTGGGATTCGCGGGCGCGGCCAACTCAGAACTGGCCGCCCCGCGTGGGCCCGTCGTGCCCACTGCTCCTGGGCCCTGAGAGGTGGCGCTATCCGCCGGGGGCGCGAGCGCGTAAGCGGAGGCCGGCTTGCCCCCCAGCATCTCCGCATCATTGGCCTTTAGCGCGTAGGGCACACTGACCAGCAGCACCCGAGGCTGCTCGGGCAGCTTCCCGACGCTCAATCCCAGCCATCGGGCTTCGCCCGACGTGAACAAATCCACGGGCAAGCCCTCCGCCTGCATCGCTCCCAGCAGCGCGGCGTAATGGCCCTGCTCGTCAACGTTCAGGGTTTGGGTCTCCTGCCAGAGAGGCGCGGCGTCCGTCTGCTCCTTGTAAATGGCGAAGTTGAGGTCGACCGGGCCGGTCATGGGCTTGCCGGCCAGATCCCTCACTGTCCCGCTGAACATGATCAGCCGCGGAACAGATTGCGAAACTCCAGCAGTATTATTAGTGCTCGTGATCAACTCTGCTTGCTGGGCATATAAACCAGCTGCCGACACGACGGCGACGCACGCGGCAAGAAAAAGGGCTACGCGCCTCATGATCCACCTCGGTTTCAGAGCGTTTAGCGTGTTTTGAGCAACACGTTGGGGGGTAAATTACTCGCCAAGCAGGAGCAAGTCAAGAAGAAATCTGATAGGTGTTATCAAGCACCTATCCAGAGGGCGGAGCGAGCCGGGTGCGGGGTGGTTTGGGCCGAAAGTTTCGGAGCAAAGCGTACAGGGAGAAGCTCATCGCACAGAGGCGGAGGTGCAGAGCATTTCCGTTTAGGGTCGCGGGTAGAGGAGAGGCTTCCACAGATTACACAGATTTCTCAGATTCTGACTTTACACGTGTCCTCTTCCACAGCCAGACCATAACGCCCACCATGCCCGCCCAGCCCATTAGTCGGACCAGAGCGGCAATTCGGGTGTCGTAACCCAGCAGACCGCACTTCGAGAATAGAAAGAACCAGTCGTGGATAATGAAGTCGCCGCCTTCGGCGCTGACCAATGGCAATTCCTGCGCGCGCGCGTCAGCCATATAGGTCGCGATGTTAAGGAAATTCTCGAAGAAGAAGAAGGCCGAAAAGGCGGCGCCGTATACTTGACGTTGCTGGCGGAAGTAGAGCGCGAGGGCGAACGGCACAAACAACTGCAAAACGGTGCCGCCTAGAACGTGCAGGGTCTCGCCAAAATAACTGAAGAGTAGGTGCCCGCCTTCGTGGATGGGGAGAAACACCAGGTCAATGAACAGCCCGGGACCCCTGTGCAGAAGGGCGTAGAGAAGGAACAGTCCGTAGAAGACCAGCCAGGCTGCACCGCCAGCTTTAGAAACGGGCTTCCAATTTTCGTCGTTGTCACAGAGAGGGGTCAAGGATGCTGCTTTTGACCCCCAACCCCCCCTCTGTAACTCCATCATTCACACCCAAGCGGAAACAAGACCTATGGGTCGGCAAACCCGCTCAACTCTTGGTGACTCGATCACGAAATAGTGACAGTGACCGTAGTCGTATGCGTTTTGCCTCCACCCGTGCCTGTTACCGTGATGGTGCGCGTCCCGCGAGTTGCGCGCGAACCCACCGTGACTTTCATGGTTGAGGTCCCAGCGCCCGGCTTCGCTATGGAGCTGGGGGTGAAGCTCACGGTCACGTTGCTTCCCTGTCCCGAAGCAGACAACTTAATCGCCGAGTTGAAGCTGCCAACAACAGCCGTGGTGATTGTGGAGCTGCCGGAGCTGCCCCTCGCGATGCTCAGCGATGTGGGCGATGCGCCGATGGTGAAGTTAGGAGCCGTCCCGGTCACTGTCAGGGAGACCACCGTTGTCGCGATGGTGCTGCCGGAGGTTCCCGTCACCGTAATGTTGTACGTGCCGGTGGCTGTGGATGAGGCTACGGTCATCGTCATGGTGGAAGTTCCAGTCCCGGCAATCGAGGTTGGGCTGAAACCTACGGTCACTCCCGACGGCTGGCCGGAGGCGGTCAAGTTAACGGCCGAGTTAAAGCCGCCGGCGACCGTACTGGTAATGGTGGAGCTTCCGGAGCTGCCCTGCGCCACCGAGACCGAAGCGGGCGAGGCGGAAAGGGTGAAGCCAGGAGGCGGAGCGCTTCCGGTAAGTGCGTTGATCAGGCCGGCCCCATTCGGACTGCCCCAGCCGGACGCCAAATCGTAGCCGGTTGTTGCGGAGTAGCCGTTGCTGCCACTGGTGATGTCGTGGAAATCGGTGGTGTAGCTCGAGCCCAAACCAATCGCATAAAGGATCGGATTGATGAACCCAAGCGGCGGCTGGCCGTTATTCGCTGCCTGTTGATTGGCAAGAGCCAGGTAGCCGGCCCACATGGGGGCCGCAAAACTGGTCCCGCCATAGGTGTTGGCAGTGCAGGTAGTTTGGTCGGCGCAAACATAGAAGGTGAAATCCGAGTTTGCGGAGACGTCTGGGCCGTTGCGATAGGATTTGGAGCAACTCGAGCAACTGCTGGCTGCGGCAGTCTGCCAGGAAGGAATCGCATACTTCTTCGGTGAAATACCTCCGCCGCCGTCAACCCAAACGGTTTCCGAGCTCCAGGCGCCTCCCGCGCCGCTCGTCCTTAAGTCCGTCCCTCCTACCGACGTG
>Ga0209777_10003452_pt1 | contig 19596 bp, 21 predicted proteins | sample FrelakmetHBP12HB_FD_187147 | JGI IMG/M metagenome (GOLD analysis project Ga0209777, IMG submission 187147) | Freshwater lake sediment microbial communities from the University of Notre Dame, USA, for methane emissions studies -HBP12 HB (SPAdes)... | ecosystem: Environmental > Aquatic >...
TACCTAAGTCGAACGTATCTGTGCCATTAACAGTAGTAATATTTACACGGTCTAACACTCCACTAAGCGTAATATTACCGCCACCAGATCCTGTTGATCCTGTGCTTGATAAGCCTATTGAACTTATAGATATCCATTGATTTGCGCCAAAAGAACTAATGTAAACCGCGCCATTTCTTACGTCTGTAGCGCTAGTATGGTTTGATGTTGGTAAACCAGCGGTAACTAATGCAGGATTACCATCGCGCGCGCTAGACCCCAAATAACCACTTGTAACAAGTCCTGATGATGTACCGAGTTGCACAATAATTTGTGAAGTACCTGATGTAGATACACCGCTAAACATTACCGTTACGCGTTTAGCGGTAGACGGAATACCAGTAAATAAAATTGATGTGCCAGATGTAGATGCAACAGCAGTACCTGTTGAAATAGGATAAAGCGCGCCCGTGGGGCTAGTAATTACGCCTGTAGATGTAACCGTACCCGCAAAGGTAGCATTTTGTGATGCGTCAATTGTTAGCGCGGTTGTTCCTGCACCAGTTCCAGTTTTAAGCTGAAATATGCCAACGTTATCTGACGCAATAGCTAGGCCATTTGTTGCATTACCGGCGGTAATAGTCGATGCCATAATATTCCTTTAAATAATGACCCAGCGCGCGCCGGTAGGTACGGTAATAATGATCGGCGCGGTAATTGTAGTAGCCCCCGCGCTTTGCGATACGCTAACGGTATAAGTACCAATGCCACCTATACCTGTACCCAAAGCAGTAATCGTAGTGCCTGCGGTTATAGTCGAGCCAACGATTACCGCGCCCACCGCTAATGCGCCAACTGATACCGAATCAATTGTCAGCATTGTACCCGCAATGCTACCTGTACCAGAAAATGGCGCGCCCCAAGTCAATGGGCCAGTAGACATGGCATTTTTATTCGCTGAAATTGTGTAGCTGGCGGTGACCGTTTGATCATTTTGAAGGACTAATTGGTTAGTACCCCCGCCTGTCGCGCCTGCGCCGCCGCCGATAGCCGCCCAACCTGTCGAGCCGTATCCTTCAAACGCGGCCAGCAAACTGTTATAGCGAATCATACCGATGACCGGTGTTGGGCGGTCTGACGTAGATCCTACTTGCAACTGCGTAGCGCCTGCGCCGGTAAAGGTTACATTGCCTGTTGCAGACAGCGTAGTAAACGCGCCGGTATTAGGTGCAATATCACCCATAGGCGGCGGCGATGAAAAGGATAGATTGTCGATTGGAACCAGAATATTATCGACTGTATATTGCGTTACATCATTTGCGTCGGTAACAATGTACTTATACGACACCGAAGGTAGCAGCCAGATGTTCGCTTGGCCGCGCCCATCTAGAATAATCGGGTTGGTATTGTTAACGTCGCTGGCTTGCGTCGTATAGGTCGTAATCGGTGTTGTTGTGCCGCCAGCGTAGGTATAGATTTTACCGCCGACTAAAGGAACGCCTGCTGCATCAAAAAATTGTTGCCGAGGTGTTGGGGATAATGAAGCCATTATTTGTCTACCTTATTGTCAAGCTTGTCAAAAATCTTACTCAACATATCTTTAATTTCACGCATATCTTCGCGGAAATCATCCTTAGTTACATACACTTTAGGCAATTCTTCACGCAAATTAGATAAATCAGACTTTAATTCGCTTACCGCAGTCCATAGCTCCCTGGCAAACCAGCCAATAACTACCATAACGCCGCCAGCGACCAGATTAAATAAGTTTTGAAAGTCCATTATTTACCTAAATTGTTTTTAATATCGCGATTTTCGATCATGTTATTGCGTATGGCTTCACGCGTTTTTGGCCCTTGCACGCCTGATGACGAAGCACGCGGTTTGCCAAAATTATTTTCCAGTGATTCTAACAGATCAAGCATTTTTTCACGATTTGCTTTTGCCTCACGAATAGCTTGCGCGTTTTCAGCACGTTTAGCAATCTCATCAAAGGCAGCCGCTTTAGCGCGCGCTTTATTAATTGTATCTTCTACCCAAACACGATCCATTGATCGTTCGGCGATTTGTTTGCTGGTTAACTTTTTAAACTCTGGCCCGATTAAAGATACATCGGTTCTAGTTTTATCCCATGCAATTTTCTCTTCTGCCGACAGAGCAAAATTTTGCCCGTTAGCTACTTTTTCAGCCGCAGATTTAAGCGAATGACCTGTGCTAACCAGCGTATCTGGCGTAGCACCTTTCATGCCTTGGCTGACGCTGCGCAGTTTGCCGGTAATTGGATCAAGGTCAAATAGTATACCTTCACCGGTTTTAGCGCGAGGCACGCCTTCTTGCGCTTTTTGCTGTTGTTCGTCTAAATACTTTTGCAAATTATAATCGTACTGCCGACGCTGCTGCACACCTTGCATAGTGGACTCGGCACTTGGCGCGCCTAGTTTAGGTATTATATTTTGTTCGCCTACGTTTACTTCAGGCTGCGTGCGGCCAAACACCCAGTTAGGGCCAGTTTGTGGCGGCGGTGTACGCGATAGCGCGTTGCGTACATCAAAAATAGCAGGTAGGTTAGACGTAGGCGCTGCTTGTTCTGCAAGATTATTAATTGGTAGTCTAAAGTCTTGTGGAACCGCGTGTTTTGCTTGATAAGCAGGTGACCCTATACGCCGCGCCGCTAATTCACTAGCTACTAAACCAGCGCCTGCGCCTAATGCGGCGCCTGCAAATGGTTGGCCTACGGTTGAACCTGCTACAAAACCAACTGTACCACCCACACCTGACCGCGTTAGGCGTGGTGTAACGGAAGTATTAGTTGTTCCAATGTTTGCAATATCAGGAAAGTTAGCTGCAACTGCCGCCATATCCGCAGCTTTACCAGATAAAGGCTTATTTTCACTAAGCATTTTTGCCAGTTTTGCAGGGTCAACTTTACCTGTAGCTATATCAGTTGCGCGTTCATAATCGTAAACTTTAGCTTGCGCAGCCCGCGCCGCACGAATTTCACCTAATAACTTAGGATCGTTTACGTTAGCATCAATTAGATTTTCTAACTGTTTAGCAATTTTTAAATTCGCGTCAGCTAAATCAATACGCGTCGCGTCAGGAATACCGCTTTTTTCTTGTGTACGATAAATGTTATTGGCATCACGGCGCAATTTACGAATATCGTTAACAATTTGTTCGCCAGACCGGCCAGCAGATATTTTATCTATTGCTTCGCTTACTAGTTTATTTACTGCTTTTGCGCTGGCTTCGCCGCCAATAGTTGCGTTACCTGGTTCTACATACAAATCTCCAACGCTTTTTATTACGTTTGCATCTGGCTGCAACTGAGGTATTTTACGCACTGTATTATATGGCTTGCTGTGCATATCTAACGCGGTATCAAATGCCTTGGCATTTAACGTCGTAGTAGATGGCAAGCCCATATCTTCAATTGCGATAGACGTCCATTTAGGCTGATTTCGAACACTTAGTTTATCGTTAAGATCCGTTTGCCCCGCTACAACGGACTTTACTTTATTCATTGTAGTTGGGTTAGACTCAGCAGGATTTAATGCAATTCCCAATGAGCTAGCTTTTTGTGCTGCTTCAATACGATTTGCGTTTGCGTAACTTTCGTTAGATTTTTTTGTCGCAATTTGCGCTGCGCGATCTTTAAATGGCGCTCTTACCGCTTGTACCGCAGGTGATTCATTAACGGCCGATAAAGCATTTTTAGCCATTGGCCTTGCGGCATTAACTACATTTTTACCCACCGAATATACTTTTGGCATAGCTAAACTAAGCAACCCAATCATATTTTCTACGTCAGTAGGCGGTAATCCTGTTTGCTGAGAAATCCATGTTGCACCTTTACCGACATTTTGGCCGATAAAGTCCATAATTTGTTGGCTACCTGCATTTGTATACGCTGGCGATTCTGTAATACCAAATGCTTTACCAAATGGTTTATCAAGCGCGCCAGATACTTGCTGTTGTAACTGCGCAGCTTGTTCAGGTGTTTGCTGTAATGCTCTAGCGCCAGTGTATGTTAATGTACCCGCTGTAGATGGGATTACATTACCTACTGTAACATCAGCTAAGTTTGCAACGCCCGCACCAAAGTCACTTAAAAAGCCACCTGTTCTTGCACCAGGTATTTGATCAGGATTTTCACCGGCTATAAGGTCTGACGCAGATTGCGCGTCTTGCTCTGCTGCTTGAGCAGCACGCATCCGTGCGTTAGCCATTGCTAACGCGCGTTGTTGCTCAATGGTCATTTGACCCATAATTTACGCTCCGCTGGGCTTAAATATTTCCATAAATTAGGATCTAACCCATTAGGTACTGGAGGAATGTTTTTGTCCACGGTAGGTGCTTGCGCCGCAGGTGCTGTTTCTTTAGGCGCGTATGCTTTAAGAGCAGGATAAGTAAAGATAGACTTATTAGCAGGGCCAGAATCCCAAGCATCTGACGCGCCTTCATAAGTTTTATTTTTAGCCCACCAAGTGTCATAGAATTTTTTATGCTCTTGATCGCGCTGAACAGTAGCGCGTGCAGTAGCCAAAATAAACTTATTAGCATCAACAGGGTTGCTAAGTTTAGCGGATGTATCTGCGATACGTTGCGCGTCACCTTCAGTTGCTACGCCTTTTTGTTCTAGCTGGCGTTGCAATACAGTTTGCGTCAGCATAGTTTGAAACGTAGCTGCATCCGTTGCGTATTTATTCGCATCTGGTACACCCAACGCGGATAACAACCGAGCGCCTGCAACTTTTGTTTCCGTGCCAAAACCTGTTTCAAAACCTTTATTTAGGATGCGTTCTGCTATATCTAACGCAGGCAGCAATTTGGTATTAGCTCTATTTGTTTCAGAAATATCTTTATACTCGCCAACGTTAAATTCGCCTTTTTTAATCTGTTCGGCTTTTTCAAGCTGTTGACCGGTATTGATGTTAACTAACGGCGCGTGCGTTGAAATTTGTTTAATTCTAGCTTCAAGTTGTGCTACTTGAGGATCATTTTTTGGCACACCTTGCGCCAACATTCTATTTATTTGCCCTTGAAGTTTTGTCACTTCAGGCTGCGAAGCATAAAATTGTAAAATACGTTGCCCAGCTTCAGCCGTTCCTTTGTGCGAAGATCCCGCCATCATTGCAGCTTGCTCTTCGCTAGGCATTACTGGCAGATTTGCCCCTATAACCTTAACAGTGGGCATTGTTGTATTCGTTAATTGATTTACGTTTTCAACTGGCGGAGGTGCTAACTTATTTGTTCGGTTATCTATTTGTGGCGTCGGCGCAACAACACCAAGTACAGTTGAATCAGAGCCAGGCGCAAGCGCGAATCTATCTTGCGGTGTGGTTGCGACAGGCGCAACAGGCGCAGGCGCAACAGGCGCAGGCGCAACAGGCGCAGGCGCGCCCATACCAAACATTTGGTTTAAATTAGCCGCTTGTTTATCATTTTCTTCTGCGTCAAGTTGTTCTTTTACGGACAACAACCCGCGCAACATTTTAGTTTTCCACGGGTGTATACCGCTATCATCCGGTGGCAAAGTAGAATAAACTTTATCGTAGCTTGCAGAGTCTAATTCACCTGATTGCCGTTTACGATTCATATCCGCAATTACTTCTTCGCGAGTATTAAACCCAGCGATATCACGAATCGCGTTAGTTAAAGTTTCTTGTCTACCTTTACGTTGCAACCCCGCTTCTTGTGCTGCGCCCAGCCGCGTGGCTTGTTGCGCTTGCGCGAGCTGTTGTTGGTTTAATTGCTTTTGCGTATCTGCGTTTTGAAATTTTTTATACGACTCAAACGCGTTATCGCCAAGTAACCCAAAATTAATTCCGTCCATAATTAAATGCTTCCTGTAGGATATGTATTTGACGCGGCAGTAGGAGGGTAAAAATTACCGCTACTTCCAAACACGTTGCCCCAGTTAACTTTACTTAAAGCGTTACCCGCCGCGCCATATGCTGAGGCTTGCTGCCCTGCGCCATATAGCCCTGCATTAGCTTGGTTAAGCGCTTGATTTTGCATAATGCCGCCAACGCTACCTGCGTATGCAGATCCTGCGTTGTTCATTGTATTAGCAGTTGTTTGACCAATACCCGCCAAACTGGCTAATGCATTACGCTGCGTGCCTTGTTCACCAATGTACCTGTTATACGCATTTTGATATTCTTGCGACGCAAGATTTTGACCATATTGTTGCGCACCGCGCAAAGCGTTACCAGACAGCATACCGCCGCGTGCCGCAGCAGTTTGATCTAATCCTTTTAGCCCTTCACTTAGCCGAAACGCGTATCCTGGGTCAGCCTGATAATCAGCCATAGTAAAGCCGCGCGTCAACGCGCCGCCAGGTTGGATACCTGCTTGATACTGTCCTAATGCATTAACGCCAGCTTCGTAAAAAGGTTTATTCCGCGCGACGCCTTCTTCGTATTGTTGTTTTTGAAGCGCGGTTGCTTTGTTAGCTGCGTTGGCGGTAGTATTAGCGGCACTTTGTGCAGCATTACTCGCCATATACCCACCAACAAGCGCGCCCCCTGCGGTAATTGCTGCTGCAGCTAAAAAGCTCATTTTGTTACCTCTAAAGGTTTAATTTTATTGCCTACCATGAACATAGAATTAGGATCTTCTTCGACTAATTCATCTTCAACATCTTCAACTGTTTTTGACGTTACGCTATGAAAAGTCATACAAAGCGCGTCAGTTTCTGCGTATACCGCACGTTTAGTACCTGGTTTGCTGCATAATAGCATTGGGCCAGTAATTATCTGCGGGCCGTCATCAGTGGTTACAATAACTGTGCCTGATACGACCATATAAAAATGTTCTTTTTTATGTACTTTGCCAACTATTAAACATCCCGCTGGGCGCCATACTTGACGGCAATACATACCGCCATAAAAAATATGTTCTGTTGGGGGTTCATATTGAGGCTGTTTACTTAACTCAACTTGTAACGCTTCCACTTTTTCGCGCATAAAATCTGGCGCAACAATTTCAGTCATATTACCGCCCATCTTGCGCCCGATGCTAGGGTCACTGTTATACCTGAATTGATCGTAATCGGCCCCGCCGACATACCTGAGTTTCCTGCCGCTATTGTATAGCTTGTTGCGATAGTTTGGCTATTTACAAATATGCCATTACTTGCTATAGGCGCTGGCGCGGTTAATTCGCCGGTGCTAGGTTTGTATAGGTAGTTCGCATTGCTGGTATAAACCGTAGTAATGCTGCCAGACGTAGCTGCTGAAAACAACGGGTATACGTTTGTTGCCGTTGCCGTATCATTTGATACCGTAACTGTACCAGCAACCGCAGCCCATTTAACGCCTGTCGCTTGTGTTGAATCAGCGGTTAATACCCAGTTATTTGTACCTATGCCTAAACGGACGTTATTTGTTCCGTTATTTACTTCAATATCACCTTTTGTTGTCGTAGGTGACAAAGCGTCATAAGCAGTAGTTTTAGTAGTCTGACCTGTACCACCGTTAAGAATTGCTACCGTTCCGGTTACGTTTGAAGCTGTACCTGTTGTATTTTGGTTAAAAGTAGGCCAAGTAAACGTGCCGGTACTAAAGTTACCTGATGTTGGAGTTCCTAAAATCGGCGTAGTAAAACTAGGCGAAGTTGCCAACGCTAAAACTGTACCTGAACCTGTAGTTGTATAAGACGTACCCCAAGCTGTGCCAGTAGAGTTTGGAATACCCATGCCAGGATAAACCATCGGCGCGGCGTTATTAATAGTAATCGCAGCAGAGCCATTGTATGTAGTGCCAGCGCTGTACGAAATACCAGTACCCGCCGTTAATGCGTTAGCTACGCTACCTGCTGTACCTGTTGTATTCTGGTTTAGCGTAGGAATGTCAGCAGCTACAACCGCGCGGAACGACGGCACGCCTGCCGAACCATTAGGCGCAGCGTAAAAATAGTTGGCTGTTTGTGAACCGAAAGCCGCTTGTTTATTATTAAACGTAGTCCAATCGGTACTAGTCAAATAACCGTTAACAGATGTAGTAGCCGCTGGCATACTAATAGCAGGCGTTGTACCGCCGGAGGATACTACCGGTGATGTTCCAGTTACTGCGGTGACTGTACCCGTATAGGTATCCGTCGAAGTAATTGTAAAACTAGGATATGTACCGCTAATCGTAGTAGTACCAGCGCCGGTTAAAGACACCACTTGATCTGGCGCTGAATTAGTAATCGTAATTGCAGCAGAACCGTTATACGTTGTGCCAGCGCTGTACGAAATACCAGTACCCGCCGTTAATGCGTTAGCTACGCTACCAGCTTGTCCAGATATAGCCCCAATAACTTTAGTTCCGGCAAGACTTGTAATCCAAGTCGGGTCAGCGTAAGTTCCAGTGGTATATACGCCGTTAGTAACTGTTGCAGCGTTAATAGTCCATGAGCCTGATGCGCCTGTGCCTGTTGGGCTGGGTACATCAACGCCGATAACTAAGCCTAAGTTAGTACGCGCGCCAGATGCAGTTGTTGCACCTGTGCCACCGTTAAGCAAATTTAATGTACCCGCAAACGTGATTGTGCCGCTAGTTGTTACAGGCCCACCGCTAGTTGTTAAGCCTGTTGAACCACCGGATACATTAATAGATGTAACTGTACCTGACCCGCCGCCACCGCCACTATTAGTCTGCAAATTTTGAAAATAGCGATACCATTGCCGCGTAATTGCGTTGGTATTTGGATCAATTAAAAGTACGCGATCCGCAGGAATTTGAATTTTATCAGCCATTAGTAGGCGATAAAACTAATTCTGCGCCCATAATCGCAATTTTGACTGGATCAGTGCCAGATATTTCATAAACGCGGTCGCGCAGTTTATTGGTCATGCCGAGCCGACGCCAAAAAGTACGCGTTGCGTAACCGCCAATTTTACCCATTGACGCCCAATGTTCATTCGACCAAGTATGCCCGCCATCATCAGACCAACGTAGCATAACTTGCGGCGTATTGCCTTGCCCATCATTTAAACCTACGCCCGTTTCGCAATCAAGTTGCAAAGTATGCTGTGCAGTACGTTTTAAATTATTTGTGTTAGGCGCCAAAGCACGCCAGGAACGAATCCATTTTTGAGGCTGGGTATCATCGGCATATACGTTTAAGTCATACGCGTAAATTTTGCCGTTTTGAAAATCGCCAATTACAACTTCTTCGTTAAAAAACATTTGGCAGTTAGCACGGTGACGAATTAATTGACCGTTAGCAAAACCTGCACGTTCATGCCAAGCTTGTGTAGCTACATCGTATACCCAAGTAGCATTGGCGCTAGGGAAAATCAGCACATAAAATGAATGACCATCTTGCTGGTACGAAAATCCAATAGCATCACTGATAACATCATAACTTTGTATGGCGTATTCAACTGCGTGAGTAGATACACGTTGCCCGATATAGCCATTGGCACGGTAAACCATCCCATGCCCGCGCGCGTCAGAGCCTAGCCAAAATAATGAATTATCTAACTTAGCGGGTGAATATGTTGCAGCGCAACCAAATTCATTAACCGCGCCTTGAATACGCGAAAAAGGAAAACCAACGTTAGCCGCGTCGTACCAAACTTCAACAGTTTGTGTGCCAAGAAGCCATACTTCTAGATGATCAACAAACAAGGATACTAAGTTATCGGGTGAACCTTCAGCGCTAGCAAAATCTAATGGATCAATAGACGTACCGTCTAACAGTTTAGTTGTCCAAAAGATTTGCGAGTTAGGTTGCTGAAATACAAAATACCCATCCAAATAGCCAACCATTACCGCGCCAGCAAAATCAGGATCGTTAATTTGTTGAAATACGTTTGTACTAGCGTTGTAAATATATCCCGCAGGATTAGCGGCAACAAACAATTGTGTGCCGTTATCAGCCATCGATACAGGGCCAGAACCAGAAATAGCACCTAATACGGTTGCGTTCCAGTTTGTATCCAGTTGATACAATCGGCTACCGGACACAACGTACCCATACCCGCCATACGCCCATAACCCCCGAATAGGGCCAGTACCAACCGTTGCCAATTTACGCAAGCCAGGCGCGCGGTTAAGAAAACCTGACGTTTGCCCTTCTTGAGTAGCTTCTGGAAACAGATTGACCATACGGCTATCCGCAGCATTAACGCTGCGGGCAACATATGATTGACCTAAAATCGGTGTTTGCATTAGTAATTTCCGGCGTACACGTTAAAGCGCTGACGCGTTGCAACCAGCGCATAAGGCATAGACATAACGTCATCTGGATTATTTTGACGTTTCAAAGTACGTTTAGATGCCATAGCAATCCGCTGTACTGTTGGCGGCGGTTCGACACCAAATTCAGCCGCAATTTCGCACGCCAAATTGTATTTAAACGCGCGCAGATAGCCTGGCGGGAATAGAATTTGTGTGGACAACGAAGCCGGTTTGTTTAGCTCATCAACCGAAATAATATGCCATTCCAAATCTTGTGTAGGTTTTGGATAAACGGTCATTGTAAGATTCGGGTATTCCATATTTATCCAGCAAACTTGTGGATAAGTGGAAGTTACCGTTTTGACTGCAATGCCATCATATTGCTGCTGATTGATAAACTTAATACCAAAAGACACGTTAGTACCAGGGTCAAGGTAGTAAGTCGAATCATCAATCATAACCGGACGATTGCCGACAAAAGTACCGCTAGGGCCAACAGATTGCGTTAACACCCCCGCAGGCCAAGTAAACACCTGATCTTGAGTATTAAAAATCATTAACCGCTCAGTGTTCCATGAGTCGATCATTTGATTTAGCGCAGTAAGCGCATCTTGCGATGCTTGCGGTGTTGGATCTTCGCCTTCTGCTAGCTGACCAATCAAGCGCAGCGCAGCATTAATTTGTTCGCCAGCAGTATATGTTGTCATGCTTAGGTTCCTTTAGCTGCGCTCCGCGTAGGTTTACGCCGTGCTATCAGTTCGTTTTCAACTTTAGGCGCTTCGTCATTGTATCGCGTCCAGCCGTTTTGTTCATCATTTTCGGCTTCAAGTTCCATAGTGGCAATCTTGCGGCCATGAATAGGGTGCTGTAGATATATGTTCATAGTTTAGATGGGGAGCCTAAGCCCCCCGCCTTATTAAGTAATAGCGCCTAGCTGCCACTTACTACCATCAGAATAAAACAACTTACCCAAACCAGTAGCGTTACTGGTCATGCCGAACGATCCTTTTGGGGCCGTGGTGGTAGTTGTATTAGCTGTAATAGCGGTGGAGTAAAAATAAACGCCTGCAACAGCATTAGATGCCGCCGCGTCACCTGAAGTAGTAACAGTAGCGGCTGTGACCGCACCAGTTACCGCAACACTGTCAAACTGAGGATCAGCGTAAGCTACGCCGATTGCTTTAGTATTAGGCATGATTTTCCTTTAAAAATAGGGGCCGAAGCCCCTATTTAATTACGATGCGCGATACAGCGTCCAAGCGCCAGCAGCCGATTTACGGGCGATAAAAGCACCTGAAGTACCATTTGCAACAGCAGCCGAACCAACCAACGTCCAGCCAGTATTGGTAGTCAGCGTAGCCGTACCAGCGCCGGTAGCAATTACGTTAAACCTAAACGCAAAGTTAGATTTAGCGACAGAAACAACTGCTTCCAGATCCGAAACCAGCGGCAATTGCAGGTTAGCAGACGCGCCGGAATAGTTAATAATACCGTTAGTAACATCAGCCACTAGCAGCGGTGACGCAGCAGCAGCATACGCAACTGGCACACCTTGATCATAAATTTCAACTTCAGCCAGATTGCCGTCACCAACTTGATAACCACCTGCACCATTTGGAATTGCCATGATATTTTTCCTTAAAAAGTTTTAGAAAAGGGGGTATTACCCCCCTTTTTAATTAGCCCCAGATACGCGCGGCCATTTGTGGACGGATGGTGCTGTAGCCATACAGAACGTCAATACGGCAAGGCATACGGTCATTGTTGATATCGTACTGACGAACAACACGCAGTGAAATACCGTTATGGACAGCACGCGAAGCCATGTCTACGCCTTGTGGCAGCAGCAAGTCAGCAGTTGCAAACGTGATAGCGTCTTTGTGGTAGACCAAGTTCTGTGCATATTGGGTTGAAGCAGCGCCCAAGAAAGTCACAGTAGCATTGACCAGCGGCAGCGTATTGACGGTTGCCAGAGCATGAGCTGCCGAATAAATCGGAGCCACGGTAACAGTCCAAGTACCAGACACGGCAGTAGCGTCAGCCAGAGCAACAAACTGGAACAGCGAACCAGTCGTTTCACGGGTTTGTGGGTTAACCGCAAACACGCTGCTGATGGTAAATACGTCACCAGCTTTGATGATCGTAGTAACCGAACCTTGTGACAGCGACAGGGTAGCAGTACCTTCCGAAGTCACCGAAGCGGCAACGATGGTAGCAGCGGTAGCATCACGAGAACCTGTGGTGTGCTGTTTGATCGACTGCGACATATTGACTTCTTCAAAGCCCAGAACGCCTGTACCCATCATGCCATTTTTAAACTGACGGCTAACGGTATCGGTCGGGTTAAACAGACCTTTCATGCCTTCAACCAGACCGGCGTTAGCTGCTGGGTTAACAGTAGCGTAACGTGGGGACATAACAGCAGCGTTTTCGTTCAGCTTTTGCTGCGCTTGCAGCAGAACCAACGAAGTCGATGGCGTAGTGCCTGGCGTACCGACCGAGTTACCAATAGTACGATATGCATTAGCAACGTCAGCATCAATGCTGGAGGCCAGTTGGGAGATACGCGGTTTCAGAACACGTTCTGCGAAGTCATCCAATTGCATGGTCAGTTCGGCAGACGTAAAGTTTACGCCGATATGCTTTTGGTTAGCCACAGACAGGGTGGTGAACTGTTCGTTGTCATCCTGAACTTGCAGGGCAGCACCGTCAGTTACCAGAGCGCGGTCAGGCAGACGAATACGCAGGGTAGAACCAATTTTTGCACCTTCAACGGCGAAAGAATCGTCGTATTGGCGATTAACGTTACGGGTCAGAACCAGATTATTTTCGAGAATCTCAAGCGCTTTGCGCGTGATCATGTCGATTGTAAGAATGCTATTTGCCATGATATTTCCTAAAAGTAAAATTAGCGGAGTTTCGACGCTTCATAGTTTTTAGCCTGTCTTTTACGGTCAGCTTCAATCCACTGCGATGTAGTCATAGTTTTGACAGATCGTGGGTCAGTAGTATCGTAAACTGCACCGCCGCTGCTTTTAGCAGTGACAGGACTAATCGGCGATGGAGCAGTCGATGTTTTCTTTGCTGGCGGGCTTGAGATCAGTTTGGCCTCAATCCTTCCAATTTCTTTTGCCTGCATGAACGGCTGAAGTCGGGAAATGCGATCCGCTTCTTTTGGGTTAGTCCCTAAGTAATAAGCCAAGTCGGGGCCAACTTCAGAAGATTGAATCGTCTGAGCCATCACGGTAGTGATTGGCAAGTTCGGGTTGTACGCGACTTGTTCAAAGTCATCATACTTGCCCCGTGCTTCCTCTTCTCTATCGTGATAGGACTCTAAAAGTTCAGTTTGTTGCTTTTTCGCTTCGCGATCGGCCAATAGTTGTTCTGCTTTAGAAATCGCCAATGCTTCAGCGTATTCGTCCACAGTATTAAATTGGTCAAGCACGGGAGGCGTTTCAGCAGCTTGAACGCTTGCGCGTTGCGACTGTTCCCGTTCCCATTTTCGTTGTTCTCTTGCAAGTCGTTTACCAATGGCAGCATCTAAGTCCTCTTGGGAAAAGGTTTTAGCTACTACAGGTACTTCCGGCGCTATTTCTTCAGGTTCTGGAGTTGCCGTAATTTCCAGCTCTGGCGCGGGTACTTCCGCTATTTCTACTTCATCTGACATTTTATTGATTCCTTAGAATCCTCGGTGATCCTCGCCGATAAGGTTATTCATAAATAATTGTAGCCGTAACTGTACCACTAATGACAACATAAATGCCATCTCTAGCATATGCGCCATCTAGGGGCAATACATAAGAAGTTGCGCCAACAGGCGTAAACGTTCCCAAAATTACTGTAGTTGTCGCGTTTGCTAAAGAATCATAAACAGTAATTGTTGGGGTATTAGATGCGGAACTGACAAAAATGCCTTTCAGCTTACCAGCCATCGGTTTAATATTTGCGGTTGCTGAAATGTAGGTGTAATTTGCCATATTTATTCCACAGAGTTTTTAATTAAAATACCTTCGACAATTAAGCCAATCGGCGAAGTTCCAGTTCCTGTATTGATTTGCCATTGCAGGTCAGTTTTTTGTGCGTATGCAAAAGGTATTTGGCGTGCTGCGTTATAGTTAATAATAAACGGTGATTGCAAAACCAAATATTTTGTTTTATTAATGTTGTCTGTTGCTTCAACACGATAACTACTATAATTGTTGCCGCCGCCAGCTTCGTTATTATATGCATCTACGCGATACAAATAAAAGGTAGAGTTAGCTGCAACTGAGTATACCGAAGCTTGTGAACGACCTATGCCAGCATTTATTTGGCTATATATAGCAGTTTTTGCTACGTCACTAATGCTAATGTTTCCAACTGGCAGCGCGTAAGTATCATTAAACGCTACCGCGCCATTAATACGCAAAAAAGATTGCGTAGTTTGAATGCCTGTAACGCCGTTAGTTAAAATAACTGATTCATTAATTGGATTCCAGTTAACATCTAAGCCAGTAATAACAATTCGGCAATTAGTATCTGACGCTGAAGAGCTATATACCAGCATACGTTGCGCGACAGTAGGAAACACATACGCGCTCACGTTTTCCCAAACCGCATACGGCCCTGCGGTAGTTACCGCAGCTTGGTAGCCAAAAATATTAACTGGCGTATGCCCTGGTATTTGACCGCGAGCTACTTGTAGCTCAAACGGTTCATTTTTACCAAAGTAGGTTTGGGACGCTAATAGTGTCATGCCAAAAACCTTAGTTTGTACAACGTAGATAAGTACAATTGAACGATGTTATCTATAATTTGCTGCAAAGACGTATCACTTTTGTCAACTACGTTATATCGTTCTTTTTCAATTTCATCAAGTTGATCTTGTAAGAACTCAATAATGTTAGCTGTTTTTTTGGCCGACATTAATGAAATAGGGCCAACTAACCCATGCCGACCTTGATACGCTTCAGTAAATTCATCCGCGTTTTCAATAACTTCATGATAGAACGTGTTCAATGCCATGTGTTTAGAAAAGCTACGCGTATTTAAATGCACGCTATGTGCAACATCACGCGCTAAAAACAGCAAACCTACAAAATCAGCGGCTTTCATTGTGGCATTCCTTGTTCTGGCGGTGGTGGCATTCCTTGTTCTGGCGGTGGTGGCATTCCTTGTTCTGGCGGCGGTGGCATACCTTGTGGCATACCTTGTTCTGGCGGCGGTGGCATACCTTGCGGTGGCTGCATTTGTCCACGCCCAGGCATTTCATTAATTAGATCACCACTGGTAATCATGCCATGAACAGTTCCCAAAACAATATCTTGAATTTGTTCTGGTGACATACCGGCTTGAACTGCTGCAATACGTTTAGTTTCTGCGTCAAAAGCCCTGATTTTAGCTTCAAAATCTTTGCGTTCCATATCCTGCATTTCCATCGATTTACCGACGTTTTGCAGCATTTGATGCATTTGATCAAGTTCTTTACCCATTGCTTCCATTTGCTGATTAGCTGCTTGCAATGCTGGATCTTCGTCTGGGTCAGACATAAGCTTAGGATCAATAGTTTTGGCAAACCGTTTAGCCATTTCTTGTGCGCCAGGCCAGTCCATGTTTTTAATAAACAAATCACCAGCAACCGCCCACAGTTGTGGATTGCCTTGCAGCAGAACCGACATACCTTCCAAAGCTTCTTGACGTTTGGTCATGTAGCTAGGGCCAGTCGTTACGCAAACATCGTACTTACCAATGCCAGGGTTGTAAATTTTCTCAATCACAATCCCTGACTGATCGACAATCTTTTTAACTGGTTCAGGTTGTGTTGGGTCAATCTTAGCCATGTTCGTTTCGCCATCAGCACCAATGATGCGGGCAATACGTTGCGTGTCATAGATTTTAGGAATCAGGTCTACAATTTGCCGCGTGACATAGCGAACAGCGCGTGCCAAATTATCCACATAATGATAAGTACCGGTATCAGATTGACGCTCTCGCGCCATAATCGCTTTACCAGACCGTTCGTTAGAAGTTTGACCAAGGCTTGTATCATACTGACCTGTTGTTGATTTAATATCGTCAGATGCGCCCATTTTGGCTTGCAGCAGACCGCTAGACGCTACCGGTGGCTGTGACCTAGCAGGCAATGGCAGAACGCCGCCTTGACCGTCTGTTACGTCTGGATTGACTTCCAAATACGGCCAGTTGGTCGTATTAGCTGTTTTCCACTGGTTTTCATAGCCTTCAAACTGACCGCCATATCCAATAAACGGTGCTTTTGGTGCTAGCGCCAACATTTCAGTTTCTTGGCTAACCCAGTAGTTGTACATACGCTGCGCGTCTTTAGCATTGCGTACCAAACCAGCTACATATAGTTTGCCATCAACTTCGTATTCGTTGCCAACCACACGAACGACAGGAATAGATGATCCTGCCCAGTCATTTTGCTCAATAAATTCATACCCATTGGTTTTGCACCATTTAACTTGCTTGGCATTAACCACGCGGGTACGCAAGGGCTTCATGCCCATGTCTTTCATTTGCTGATCTTCAGGCGAACCCTCAAAAGCCGATACATTGCCATGATACAAGTTCAGCTTTTTGTCGGTGTACTCAATATAAAAGTACTCAGCAACGCGTATAGTGTCTTTATTAACCCAGTTCGCCAGCGATTGATCACCTACACCGCCTTGTTCCAGCGTCGAAATAGGTTTGGCATTAGGGAATTCACGCTCATAGTCATCCTTGAGCATATCTTCGGTAATAAAGCACCATTGTGCGTCTGAACCGCATGGGTCTTGGATCGTAGGATCCATGTAGACTGAGAATGAGTTACGAATGCGACCAATTTTGATATCCTGATCAAAACTGTCATCGTTACAGTATTCCGTCAGAATGCGGATGTAACCTTCACCGTAGGTTACTTGATTCTCGCAAGCGGTATCATAAGCAACATCCGCATCTGATATATATTCAATATGGCGAACCATACCGTCAAAAATTTCAGCAACTTCAACGTCAGCTTTGTCATCAACCGGAATAACTTTACCCGCAGGGCGGTTTTGACGTTGATCGTTGGTTACTTGGCGAACGTGTTGCGGCAGTTTGTTGATAGTCAAACAAGGGCGGGCGTTAATTGTCTGACCTTGCACTGCGCCACGCGTTGCCAGCACATCGGCGGGCCACTGCCATTGATTGTCAGGTGAGCCAGCGTAAAAGCGCAGGTCATCCAACTCATCTTCGCGAGATTCGCTATAAGCGCCAATAGCCAACGAAAGTCGGCTACGCATTTTAGCTAGATCGTCAGCTTGGTCAGATTCAGATACTTTACCTGCTGCTTTTACGTCGCTGTTATAGGCCATTATTTAGATTTCTTAGCAGCTTCACGTTTAGTTGCGTAAGCAATAGCAACTGCTTGTTTGATTGGCTTGCCAGCTTTAATCTCAGCTTTAACATTTTCGCGAAAAGCTTTAGGCGCGGTGCTTTTTTTGAGCGGCATTATTTACCTCCCATACTTTTTTTCATGGGCTTATCCTGACGTTTGTCAGACGCTACCTCACGTTTGCTGCCTTCTTTAACGCCTTTTTTCTCAACGTCTTTTTTAGACTTTTCAAATTTAGTAGCCATTTTAACTTCCCATCCATGAGTTAAGTACCACGCCAGGCTCGGGCTGACGACGGATATTTGTCGCATTATACTCCCGATGCGCGACAGGAAAAGCAAAAGTTACGCATAAAGCATCCGCAGCATCTGGCGAAGCCATGCCACGGGCTTTCATTTCTTTTTTACCCTCTAAAAAGATCGTCCCCGCCGAGTTAGGTTTGCGTGTTGGGCTGGTTAAATCAGACTTTAGCTTACGATCTTCTGAAATACTAGCAGTTTTAAGCCAATCTTTCATCGCGCCCCACATTTCAGCGCGTTTATTACCCCACATAATAGGATTTTTAGCCTTCCAGCCAAAATTTACCCCGCGTACCTTGTACCGTTGCTCGGTCAGCCTGTCTAAGATGCCGTATCCCAGACCACCTTCGTCGATAACGGTAAGAGTCGGTTTGAACTCTTCGATTGCGTCGATAACGCGGCCAACAATCGACATAGTATCCTCGCCTTGGTAGCGTTTGATGGCGATAAGATCGCGGCCTTGACGTACAACGATAACCGTCGAGTCGGAGCCACCGCGCGCCGGATCAATACCCATGACAATTGGGGCTGTTTCGTCCTTATACTTCGGACGTTTGAAAGCATCTTCGACTGTAACGGGGCTAATGAACTGGTCTTCGCCTGCGGATGGAAATTCGCCATAGACTTCAACCCGCGCTTCGCGCGAATCCTCACCGTACTCCGCGATAATCTGGTTATAAACTTGCTTGTCTGTATCCTCGACCGTTCTGGCGTCAACAGTCCGTGCATTCCAAAATGCTCTTTTAGCATTAAAGCACTCAAAGAAATAGCCAGTGTTCCGGCGGGGGTTACTAAAGGCAAACCAATAACGATCTAGAATATTCTCGGTAAAGAAACCCGCCGCGACTGACCAGATGGCGTCCGGTATACCACTGGCTTCGTCAAAGATTACCATCATTCCATCGTGGTTGTGGACACCCGCGTAGCTGTCTGGATTTTCTTCCGACCACAGTTTGCCTTCTGCCGCCCAGTAACGCGTGCCTTTCTTTAGGTCGCGTTCGACTAAATCCGTTAGCCAGGCAGCAGGAAGCAGTTTAGTCGCGCTGATTTCCCACCAGTGGCTGTTGATCAGCATGGCTGACCATTTGGACAACTCGCCCCATGTGACCGATTTTAGCTGCGCTTCACTGTTGGCGCTAACAACGACTGACGATCCAATGCGGGTGGACAGCATCCAGTTAATAAGCCAGCTAACCAGCGCCGACTTACCGATACCACGACCAGATGACACGGCTTCACGCAATGTGTCCATGTTCATCTTGCCTTGGTTAGCCTTGATGTGCGCGCCTATGTCACGCAGCACTTCCCGTTGCCATTTACGCGGGCCTTTGAATTTTGCCAGCGGCGTATTCGGCTGTCCCCACGGGTAGGCGAACAGTACAAACGCTTCAGGGTCGTTTGCTAGCGCCGGTGACCATAACCGCGTCATTAGCGTCTGCTCTTCGTCCGGCGAGTATATTGGCTGTTGGGCCATTATTCTTTGCCTGTCTTGGTATAGTTTTTAAGCGATTCCAATAGCGCGCGTTGCGGAGCGCTGTAGCCCATACTAGCGTTAGCTTCTTCCGGCCATTGGCTAAACACATACCCTCGCACCGCAGCATCCGTTGCGTTACGCAGCGCTTCGCCATGTGGGCGCCCTTCGTCCAGCGTGGCTTGATAATCATTCGACTGGTGTTGCAACATCTTAATCTGTTCCGGCGATAGCGACTTAATCAATTTATCGCGCGCTTTATTAGCATACGGGTCTACATGAAATATTTCGCCCGCCAAATCATGATGCGTAAAA
>Ga0209777_10003453_pt1 | contig 19594 bp, 18 predicted proteins | sample FrelakmetHBP12HB_FD_187147 | JGI IMG/M metagenome (GOLD analysis project Ga0209777, IMG submission 187147) | Freshwater lake sediment microbial communities from the University of Notre Dame, USA, for methane emissions studies -HBP12 HB (SPAdes)... | ecosystem: Environmental > Aquatic >...
AACAGACTCCACATGGAGGGGATGTATCGCAAACAGACAGGCCACAAAGGCGCTTGGCCAGAGTGTCTTTGTCATCCGGCGGAATATAAGAAAAAGGAGTATGGTGTTCATCACATGGAAGAGAATATTTATCAGGTGATAGCCAAAGGGGTTAAGGCCAAAGATTTGATAGTCAAGCATTAATGACAACCATGTTACTGGACACCAATGGCCGCTTGTCTTCGCTAATTCAGAAGAAAAGGCCTGTTCTATACTATTCCAATTCAGACCGGATTGTACATAAGCATTTTCATACACGTATTTATTGTCATCCAGGTTGATAAAGCCGCAGTCCTTGAGGGACCAAAAGATGATAACCGTGAGTATCGCCAGAGCCAGGCAAATCAAGACCGGTATCAAAATCTTATGTTGGGCTGCTTCTGAGCTTAACATTCCTCGTGAAGTTGGCATTGTTTCTTTGTCTTTCATTCAATCCAAATTCTGAAAACTTTTCAGAAGTGTTTACCACACATCAAGCTAGAATTCAGCATTTTTTATTATTTCTATGGGAAGATAGTCATGATGAACTTCACTGGAACGACAATACGATAAAATGAATCAAGACACATGGTCATTCTCCTGCCAGTGTTTGTCTTTCCCTGTGTAATTATCTTTTTACAGGTGATACGCTTATCTTTAATCTTCCTACCGTCACAAAGCTACCCGGCGTTGATAAAAATGCCCTGCGCAGGAGTATCGATTTTATTATAGAAAGCTTTTCTCCAGCAAGCACTATATATCCGGGGTATGGAGATCAATTCCTCCTTTGCGATTTGAATCGGAATATCTTAGTTGGCAAGTAATCCATAGTTCCAGATGAAATGTGCTTCTGTATGTTAGTTTTAAATAACTTCAATTTATCGCTATAAATATTTAGTATAAAAAAGTTGAAATTGCCGGTTTCTTATGCATATATTTTATAAATGAAAAACATTAAAAGGCTTTTGGGTACAATCGTTAGTGGTGTCATCTTATTTCTTTGTACATACTACATTATTTTTCATTTCCAGTGGCGAGCTATTTTCCAACTGCTGACACAAGTCGATTTAAAATGGTTTCTGGGTGGAAGCATCGGAACGATTCTGCTTTATTGGATGATTCGAACCATGCGCTGGTTTGTTTTGTTGAAGGCATCTGATATTCACATCGATTTTTACCGTTTGTATCTGGTGGGGGCAATATCTATGGCCTTGACCACCATTACACCCCTTCAGTCCGGTGAGGCCCTGAAGGTCGAGCTGTTAAAGAAAGTTGGCGCATTGGACAGGGTTCCTGGTTACGGTATTTTTATGACGGAGAAGATTCTCGATTTGATCATTGTTCTGCTGATAGCATTATTAAGTTTGCTATTCGGTGTTTCAAAATTTCTGGATAGGGGGACGATGTTTGCCGCCGTTGCGGTAATACTGATTTGCTTTACTGTTTTTTTCGTTATAATTCAACGCATACCTCCTAACAACACCGTGGGTCGTTTTTTTCAACCGTTTAATCAATGTATAAGCAGTCCAAAGCTATTGGCATCTGTGGTTCTTTTGACAATTGGGGGGTGGTTTCTTGTCGTTCTGGGTTGGTACGTGAGTCTGCACAGTATCTCCATTTCGCTGACTTTTTTGGAGACGACCGCGCTGACCGCCATTACTATCCTTATCGGTATTTTAAGTTTGATTCCCGGGGCGCTTGGAATAAATGAGGTTAGTATCTCATCTTTTCTTGTTTACCTCAAGCAAGATGTCGCCATGGCTCAGGCAGGTGCCTTGCTCATCAGAATTTATGGTGGAATGATTTTGATTTTAGGTTTCGCCCATTTCTTATTCTGGAAGTTAGCTGGAGCCGGGAAACGTACACCGGTTAACACTGATTAATGCATGTTAAGGAATTATATCTTATGAGGTCTGAAGATTCTATTATCAACGAGGTTTATTAATGAAAGTATGCCCCGACTGTAATAGCAAGTTACTGAATGATTCATCATGCGGATGTTGTGGCTTCACCGCGAAAAGGATTGATGTATTTTTAGCGTTTGCTCCGGATCTTGCCGCAGGCAGCGATCATTTTGCCGCTGGCGATCACGAGATACTATTCCAACTGGAAAACAACTGCTTTTGGTTTTCAGAGCGCAATAAACTAATCATTTGGGTAATGAAAAAATATTTTCCCCATGCGGAAACAGTCATGGAGATAGGTTGCGGAACGGGGTACGTTCTTAATGGATTGTCTTCGACCTATCCTGCCATAAAATACACCGGAGCTGACATCTATACGCGCGGGCTTAAATTTGCCGCCGAAAGAGTGCCGCAGGCAAATTTTATACAAATGGATGCGCGCCAGATTCCCTTCCGTGATGAATTCGATATAATCGGTGCTTTCGATGTGATTGAACATGTAGAAGAAGATCAGCAGGTACTCAATCAAATGTTCAAGGCTGTTCGTCCAGGTGGCGGTATCATAATCACAGTTCCTCAACACAAGTGGTTATGGAGCGTGACAGACGAATTAGGGTGCCATAAAAGGAGATATACCCGCGGGGAGCTTGGCGACAAAGTAGCAAAAAGTGGATTTGAGGTAATTAAAATGGTATCATTTATGAGTTTGTTGCTCCCGCTAATTGCCGTCCTCAGAGGGCGATACCTTTTGTTTACGAAGAAAATGACGGAAAAAAGCGTCAAGTCGGAATTGAGGATCAATCCTGCACTGAATAGCCTGTTTCGTGCTGTCTGTATATTGGAAATGCGAATAATTCAGATTGGTTTTTCGTTTCCCGCCGGGGGATCACTATTGTGCATAGCAAAGAAAAAGGGGGATGCATGACGAGTAACAATATCACAATTCCATTCAACAAACCCTTCATCGTCGGTAAGGAGTTGTTCTACATCGCCCAGGCGGTCATCGAGAATTGCCATACCGCCGGAGACGGTCCTTTCACGAAGAAATGCCAGGCCTGGCTTGAGGAACACCTTGGTTGCCGCAAGGTCCTGCTGACTCATTCCTGCACGGCGGCGCTCGAAATGGCGACGATCCTGGCCGACATTCAGCCCGGCGACGAGATCATCATGCCGTCGTTCACGTTCGTCTCCACGGCCAATGCCTTCGTCCTTCGGGGCGGCATCCCCGTTTTCGTGGATATTCGACCCGATACCCTGAACATAGATGATGATCTCATCGAGGCGGCCGTCACCCCCAAGACGCGGGCCATTGTCCCTGTCCACTATGCCGGCGTCCCCTGTCAGATGGATGCCATTATGGAGATAGCCCAACGAAAAGAGCTTCTGGTTATTGAAGATGCCGCGCAAGCGCTTTTATCTCAATACCATGGCCGAAATATGGGGACTATTGGCCAGATGGGCTGTCTAAGCTTTCACGAGACAAAGAATATTATCAGTGGCGAGGGGGGCGCCCTTTTGATCAACGACCCGAAGTTGATTGAACGGGCCGAGATCATCCGGGAGAAGGGCACGAACCGCAGCCAGTTTTTCCGCGGCCAGGTGGACAAATACACCTGGGTGGACATGGGCTCATCCTACCTGCCCAGCGATATCCTCTCCGCCTTCCTCTTTGCCCAGATGGAGAACGCCGAGCAGATCATCGCCCGGCGCAACCGGATCTTCGATCTCTATCGGGAAGGTCTCCATCCACTCGCAGAGAAGGAACTCATCCAATTACCATGCGTTCTGGAAGACGGCCAGTGTAATGGCCATATATTCTATATTTTGACCGGTTCCCTGGAGGAACGCACGAAGCTGACCGCGCATCTGCGGACGCAGGGCATCTTGGCCGTGTTTCATTACGTCCCGCTCCATTCCTCTCCCGCCGGGATCAGATATGGCCGGGCAAGCGGCGGCATGGACGTCACCGAACGGGCGGGCGATTGCCTGCTGCGGCTGCCGCTGTTTTATGAAATGACTGACCAGGAAGTCTGTTTCGTCATAACCTCCATACGTGAATTTTACAGATCGTGAGAAATTATAAAAGGTGAGTATTGAAAATAACATGGATGGAAATAAACGTCACAAGATACTTTCCATTTTGTCGAAAGAACGGCAGTTTAAGGAAATTAATCAAAGATTTATTTTCCTGCCAGCCGATGGGCTTCAAGTACATTCAACCAGCTCCGGTCCAATGGGTCGGTTTCAGGATTTGCTCAAACGACATGGCGATCTTTACACATTACTGGTCGAAGTTTTTTCCCCGGTGATAGCCAGCGGTGCATATGAAAATCAACTCAGAAAACTATTGAATCTTCACGGTGAAGACAATGTTATTCTCAATCTTGGAAGCGGACCCGGGCAACTGAGAGGAAGACGGGACATAATCAATGTGGACTTGTTTCCCTTCGCGGGCGTGGACATTGTCGCGGATGCGACTGACTTGCCGTTAGAGAATGAATCCGTTGATTTTATGATTAATACTGCCCTTTTGGAACACGTCAGAGATCCTCAGCTCCTTGTACTCGAAATGAAACGGGTGCTTGTCAAAGGAGGTGTTGCTTTTTGTTACGTGCCGTTCATTGTTCCATATCATGCCGCGCCTGTTGATTTCTTCCGATGGACTGCTTCGGGCGCGCGAGAATTCTTCTCAGCCATTGGAGATGTCCAAATCGGGGTCGGAGCCGGCCCCACCTCAGCAATGTTATGGGTATTGCAGGAGTGGTTGGCTCTCGTTCTCTCTTGCGGCAGTAAAACCTTGCATGATTTGATTTTATTGGCACTGATGCCCCTGACCTTCCCGATAAAATGGGTAGATCGGCTTCTTGAGCATCATCAATCAGCCGATAAGATAGCAAGCGGATTCTTTATCGTTGTCAAAAAAACATAGAGTCACAAAATACTCGTAAAATAGTCGAGAATAGTTCTCTGCTCAAGCTGCAAGTTTCTAACATACCGCAGGCGACAGGCCCTTCATGAAGAAATGCCAAGCCTGGCATTGATCGCCAAGCGGTACTTGACGAATTCAAACGCAACGATATCGGAGCAGTGTTCCACTAAGTGCCTCTGCATTCATCACCAGTTGGACAACGGTATGGCCTGGCGCATGGTGCCCTTGCTATTAACAACTCGGTCTCTGAGAGATTAATTCTGTTGCCGTTGTGGATGGGACTGACGGAGACTCAACAGGAATCAGTCATATAGACTTTGGCGAGGGCTTTACGAACAGTTGACACCTAGGGACTGCTTTTCTAAATAACTTGAAAACATGGTCTCTTTCCTGATAAGAGAAAGTATGGGGAAAAATCAAATGGAGGTAAGTCGTAACATGGAAAAGCAAATCGGTTTTATAAAAAGATTCAGTAGGCGTTATGCCGGTCATCTTTTCCATATATGGATAGAGGAGTATATAGGGTGGCTTACCCGCAATCTTCCTTCCATGGAAGGGATGTTTGTCCGTTATGGCCTCTATCGACTTGCTTTCAAGAAAATTAAATCTTTTGCCCTCATTTACCCCGGCGTCTATTTTACTCACACCTATGGAATTGAGGTAGGGCATCGCTTTTCCGTTAACTCCGGAACTATAATTGATGGCCGTGGAGGGGTTACAATCGGCGATGATGTCATGATCGGTCCCCACACCGCGATTTATTCTTCAGGGCACAATTTCACTCAACTGGAACGACCGATGACAAGTCTGGATCATATTATGGCCCCTGTTGTCATAAAGAATGATGTATGGATCGGCGCTCATGTTTTTATCACCGGCGGCGTTACTATCGGACAGGGGGCAGTTGTTGCCGCCGGCGCTGTCGTAACGAAGGATGTAAAGGATTACACGATTGTCTCCGGTGTCCCTGCGCAGATTACCGGCAAGCGGGGTTAGAAATCATTTAAAGCTCATAACTATTGCCGTAAAAACAAGTGCAGCAGAGCAAACAAAAGCCAAAACTAAATTAGATCAAAACCCGCTGGAATCACTATCTGTACCTGCTAATAAACTGCGTAGGATAATTAAAACTATTGAAAATTGGATATAGTTGAAGTTATAGTAAAAATACTACAGCATATCTTAATGATTCTCTTCCGTCGGGAGATATTTTGCCAGAAATTTTTTTATAAGCATGGTCGGAACATGACCCGGCGTGTTATAACCTATAAAAATATTCATATGATAATATCCTCTTAACATTTTTAACTGTGTTACAGAGCCACTTTCTTTCAGCTTTTTATAAAGTATTGTGGCGTTCGTCCTTGGCACGGCCCAATCGTCTCTGCCATGAATGATGAGGCTTGGAGGCTCCTTGCCTGTTATGTGATTAAGGGGAGATGCATCGTTTTTGGCTTGAACCCTCATTATCTTCAAATAGTCAGCTATGGTCGGACTTAGGTAGTTATCCTGCAATTCAGCGCTGTAAAAACCACTGATCGGAATCCAGCACTTAACTTTCCGGATATCTATGTTGTATTTTTTCAGCCATTTGGTCTCCATAACTAATATCGCGGCCATATACGCCCCAACTGACATTCCCGTTATGGCTACACGATTTCCATCGCCACCATACTTGCTGATGTTGTCAGTAACCCACTTCAATGCAAGGAAGCAATCTCCTATCTGTTCCAAAAACTTGTTTTCAGTGGAACGATAATTGATGGATACAACGGTATAGCCAAGAGACAACCATGAGCGGACGGCTGGCAGAACTTCAGTCTTGTCACGATCGCCGCCGTGAATAAAGAAGATGACAGGGGCAGATTTTCTTCCTTGATACGTATAAATGTCAAGCTCTTGAATTTTTTTAGGCCCATATTGGATGGTTTGGATGGTTGTGGGCGGATACATGAAAAATTTACCTGTACCCCTGTATTTATTATACGACTGGATGTCTTTATACTTCAGCTCTGCAAGAGACTTCTTTGAATCAACAAAGCGGTGATAATCTTTCTCATAATTCGACGTATCTGGCGACTTGGGAAAAGCAGAGAAATTGCTGAATAAAAGAATGATCAAACTTACACAGATAATGGTAAATTTAGATTTCATAACTATCTCCTTGATGGTTTCGAATCATTGATTTTTACAAAACATTGCTTGTTTGTGGTTATAAGAATTTAGATCTTGTATGTCAAGAAAAGACGATGGTTTGCATCGTGCTTTAATGGCAAGCTCAGCAGTAATAAAAGCATTAATTACTATTGGCGGCAGCTTTCAGCGTGGTGATTGTTTGTTGATAATCGGTCAGGGCCGAAGATTGCGGCTCCAACTACAAGAATATCAGGTCAAAAAAACTGCTGAACTCTAGCTTAATGTGTGGTAAACACTTCTGAAAAATTTTAAGAATTTGGATTGAATGAAAGACAAAGAAACAATGCCAACTTCACGAGGAATGTTAAGCTCAGAAGCAGCCAAACATAAGAATTTGAATCCGGTCTTGATTTGCCTGGCCCTGGCGATACTCACGGTTATCACCTTTTGGTCCCTCAAGGACTGCGGCTTTATCAACTTTGATGACGATAAGTACGTGTATAAAAATGCTTATGTACAATCAGGCCTGAATTGGAATAGTATAGAACAAGCCTTTTCATCTGAATTAGTGAAGTTAAGCGGCCATTGGTGTCCAGTAACATGGCTTTCATTGATGCTGGACTATCAAATCTTTGGCCTTAACCCCCACGGCTATCACCTGATGAATCTTCTCTTCCATGTTATGAACACCATCCTCCTTTTTCTTATATTCCACCGGATGACAAAGAAACTTTGGCCAAGTGCCTTTGTAGCCGCTCTGTTTGCGATACATCCCCTCCATGTAGAGTCTGTCGCCTGGATAACAGAGCGCAAGGATGTTCTTTCCACTTTCTTTTGGATGCTCACCATGGGAGCGTATAGTTATTATGTTGAACATCCGGGATTGCGGAGATATTCCTTTGTCCTTCTGTTTTTTGTCCTGGGTCTGATGGCGAAATCTATGCTGGTAACCCTTCCTTTTGTACTGCTGCTTCTGGATTACTGGCCTCTGCAGCGTTTTCAGGAAATCACGGGTATTAAACCCTCCGCTGCGCGGGATAATTCGACTAACGCTTCAAACTTCATCCCGACTTGTCGGGATTCGTTTTCAGCGAGTCTCATTAGAATTGGAGTTTCAACAATAAAACCGGATCACAAAGTTCAGGTGGTGAAGGAAACATTGGAAGTAAAGAAACCAACCGATCCCGAATATAAATGGTCATTGATCTATCCTCTACTCTGGGAAAAAGTTCCCCTTTTTGTCCTGGTAATCCCTTCAAGTATCGTAACATACTTCGCCGGACAAAGTGTAGGAGGTGTCAAATCTATTGAAGCGTTTCCAATGTTTGTTCGTATCGGGAATGCCTTCGTTTCCTACATCGCTTACATTGGAAAGATGATCTGGCCGAGTAATCTCGCTGTCCTTTATCCTCATCCAGGGTTGTTGGTGCCCTGGCAGGTTTTGGGGTCGGTCTTACTTCTTATCGTTATAACCTTAGTAGCTATCTGGAGGGCAAAGAAATTTCCTTATTTGGCAACGGGTTGGCTGTGGTATATAGGTACGCTTGTGCCTGTTATCGGTATAGTGCAGGCCGGTGGTCAGGCCACGGCGGACAGATACACATATATTCCCCTGATAGGGTTATTCATCATGGTGGCATGGGGTGTTCCGGATCTCTTGAAAAAATGGAACCACCGGAAAGAAATACTTTTGACATCATCTGCATTGAGCATTTTATGCCTTTCAATTATTACATGGACACAAGTAGGGTACTGGCAGAACAGCATTACATTGTATGATCACACTTTGAAAGTTACTGATTATAATTGGCTCATCTTAAATAACATAGGCTTTGCCTATAACGACCTCGGCAATTACAGGCAGGCGATTGAGGATTTAAGCAGGGCGATCGAAATCAAACCAGGCTTTGCAGAGGCCTATAATAACCGGGGTATTGCCTATAAAGGTCTTGGCAATTACAAGCTGGCGATTGAGGATTATAACAGGGCGATCGAAATCAAACCAGGTTATGCAGAGGCCTATAATAACAGGGGTAATGCCTATAAAGGCCTTGGCAATTACAGGCAAGCGCTTGATGATTATGGCAGGGCGATCGAAATCAAACCGGGCTTTGCAGAGGCGTATATTAACAAGGGTGTTACCTATATTAATAAGGGCGATAGCATCTCCGGCTGTCGTGATGCGCGAAAGGCATGTGAATTGGGGAATTGTAAATTATTGGAAGCCGCAAATACCAGAGGATTATGCCTCTGATTTAGTAGGCATACTCTATCATTAATTCAAATAGCAATCGTCAAATTTGACAGTTGCCCAATTCTGAACAGTTGTAGGTATAAGCAACAATTCTGACGGTTCGGATGATTTTTATGCATGTGCGATAAATCTCATAAGTATTCATCCTTAACAATATAATTAGGCCTTCTTTTTACTTCATCAAAAATTCTCCAGATATACTCGCCCAGTACACCGAGCATCAACATAATTAATCCCCCGATGATTAAAAGAAGCATCATAATGGGCGTCCAACCTTGAAATGGTGTGGCTTTGAAATAGTAAGCGTGAAGGATGCTTAACGAATAAACAAAACCAGCTACGGCAAAAGAAAACCCTAAAAAAGACATAAGCCTTAGCGGCAAGTAACTTACATTAATAAAAGCAGTCATAAAGTTGCCAAAGCGCTTAACAAAATTGTATTGAGATTTACCGATGGTTCTTTCTAATTTATCGTATGGTATAAACTTTACATTAAAACCAACCCATAGAATATCATACTGGTAAAACCTGTTTTTTTCTTTAATACTATTTACTGCGTCCATGGCATTTCTGCCTAACAGTGCAAAATCAAAACCACCCGGGGGTACATTTGGCAGGAGCATCTTATAAAACAACCTTGATGTGATTTTATTCAGTAATGGCGTTCCATGACTTATTCTGTACGATATTACAACATCACTGCCTTTTTCCCATTCTTTTATCATGGCAACACATTGCTCAGGTGGGTCTTGTAAATCGGCCGCCATATTTATTACCACGTCTCCCTTAGCATAATGCCACCCAGCTAAGATAGCGGCCATCTGGCCGAAATTTTTGGAGAAGGAAATAACTTTAATTCTATTGTCGTTGGATTGCTTTTTTAATTCTAACAACTCAGCTAAAGAGTTGTCATTTGAACCATCATTTACGAATAACAATTCAAAATCATATTGTGGAAAATTGGTCTCAAGCTCCTTAACTATTTTCTTGTAAAGAATAGTTAAGCCACTCTCATTATTATAAACAGCAAAACAAACTGATATTAATTTCACAAATTTCCTCCCTTTTCGCACAGTAAAAATATGCTCGAACATAAATCAGGATATTGTTGTCCTACTTGATAACAACCTTCTAAATATTCTGGCGAAATAATATCTGTTTTAAGCAGTCTGTCCCATTGAAAATTCGCTAATGCCTTAAAGAAAATGCCCGAACGATTGATCACATGTAAACCAGCCGTTTTTGCATCGCGCTCCAAGGTATCCAATGTGTATGTGATTTTATGCCCATGGGCAGTTTCCGCGGGCGTGACGGCCGCATTATGAGAAATCAATCCCATTTTTACAGCGATCTGTCGGGAAGGCGCATTGGCATTAGGACAAACCAAGAAAAATCTGCCATTATCCGACAACCATTCGTCATTAATTCTTTTAAGTACACTAACAGGATCATCAAGATGCTCCAATACGTGCGTTAATATAATGTTATCGTATTTTGACGGCAACGTCACGGTTTCAAAGAGTGAATGGATAATTTTTACTTTATCGCCAAGTGCCTTTTTTGCGACAGCAATCGCATCATCCGAAGCTTCCACACAAGTGATATCTTCAAAGTGCGGCAGAAGTCTCCGAGTAAAATCTCCTTTGAAACTTCCTAATTCCAGCAGATTACCCTTAATAAAAAATGGAAGGAACGATTTGATCATAAATGGATGCATTACATCAAAATCAAAACTGTAGCCATATTTATGCTCTGTTGTGTCTTTTAATTCCTTGTTGTAGTCTCTTTTGGTATTCATTTTTAATATTTCCTTATGTGGCATTTAAACATTATATCCTATAAAAATTAGTCTTCCAAGATAGCAAGCCCAAAACCGAAACGTCCAAATTCATTACCATTGTACAATAAATATATTTTCCCATCACAACTAAAAACATTAGGATAGCACAACATGTCCGAGTCCCAACCGCTTTCTGAAACATCAATCCCCACATTGTCATCATCCCTTGTCCAGTTGATTAAATCTTCTGAGTAAGCGTATCCGATTCTATAACCCATTTCTTTTATGGTTCTAAAACCGGTTGCTTGTCGATAACAAAAAAACATATGATATTTATTATTAAAATGAATTATTGTAGGTAATGCCTGACATTCGTTTTCATCCAATTTATCGACTATAATGTATCTTCCTTCTCTTTCCCAGACAACCCCGTTCGTTGATTTTGCATGAGCAATCTTATAAACCCGTTGAGCTGTCTTATCAATTGGGTCTATAATCCATCTATACCCAAATATATACCACATATGATATATATTTTCGAAGATGGCGACAAATGCGTCGCCTACTAAAAAAGGTTCATGTAATGAAGAAGTCAATATAGGACCTTCTCCATATTTTTTAAAAGTCAATCCATTATCATCACTAACGGCTAAACCAATCGAAGCATCAGCCGAAACCGATATTTTTCTATTCCAACCCGTAGTGTAGGCAAGTATCCTATTCTTATCTCTGACGATATTTATGGGGAAAATGCCATGCTCGTCAAAACAGCCTAAACCGCCCAAATCAATTACTGGATCAGCAGATATATTGATGATGTTCTTAAAGCTTTTATCAAAATCAACAAATGAAACATGACTTAAGTATTTCCCAATCTTGTCTTTTTCTACTGCTGAGAAATAAATCCTTATAAAATCATCAAAGATTAGCGCTTGCGGTGATTTAGCAAATTCGTAGCAATTATTTGATAAGTTATGTTTTGTTGGATCAAATATCTTCCCTAGTTTTTTCCATTTCACAATAACAACATCCTATTAAAATTTATAATCAACTAATTGCGCTAAACCGAATCCATACCTGCCTATTTCGTTTCCTTGGTATAGCATATAAACTTTATTATCCAATTCGAAAACGTGTGGGTAGCTAACCGATTCGGAATCCCACCCATTTTCAGACTTTTCAATACCAGCTTTGGCATCTTCTCTGGTCCAGTTAAAAAGATCATTTGAAAAGGCATAACCAATGCGATAACCTCTATTGGCTTTCCTAAAATTTAAATTACATCGGTAAGAAAAGAACATGTGATATCTACCTTCATAGCAAAAAACGTCTGGACTCGCCTGACATTCATTTTCTTCTAAAACATTCCCTAAAAGATCCTTTCCATATTTTACCCAATTAACTCCATCTGCAGACTGTGCCATTCGTATTTTATATACAGGCTCGGGCTTGCCATTATTTTTAATCCACTTTTTTCCAGATGAATACCATAAATACCATGTGTTATTAAATTTTCTTATTTTAGGGCTCCCTAATACAAACGGTTCATCGGGACTGTATGATAGCACAGGGCCATTACCGATTTTAGTAAACGTTTCTCCACCGTCATTACTAAATGCTATTCCAATAGCAGCATTAAATGGGACTGACTCGCATCTTGTCCAACCTGCATAATAAACTCGTATGTCATCGCCAGTTTTTATTACCGTTGCTGGGTAAGTGCCAAACTCATCAAATGTGCCAAGGTTTCCTAATTGCAAAATAGGTTCTTTACAAATATTAACTATCGCAAATAAATTATCTTTTTTTAAGTCGATATAAGCAAGACGGCTTAGATACTGACCATTGGCGTCTGGAAGTGGTCGCGAAGAGAAATACACTCTGACATAATTTTCAAAAATGATTACGGAGGGTGCCTGTGCGTATTCTTTCATCCAACTTATATTATTAAAATCCGTTGGATTAAAAACTCTCCCCAATTTCCTCCATTTAAACATCAAACATCTCCATGACTTTGCTTGCGATAATAACTTTGTATTATAATTTACAAAGGTTTCTTGCACCAGTTTTTAAACAACCATAATAATAATCATCAAATCCTGCTTCTTTCATGAGAGTAAATACTTTCTGTAAATTATATTCCACTCTATGCAAACTAAAATTCCCATCATATACAGCAAAAGCTGCTCTAGGGTCATTATCACGAGGTTGCCCAACAGATCCCGGATTACAATAAGTCGTGCCACTATATTTTTGAAAAGTTTGAATATGTGTATGACCTGATATAAATATTTCACCATTTATTTTTGAAAAATATTCTTGAGTTGGTTGAAGATATTCATCTATAGGATCCGACCAACCACCATGCAGCATATTAATATTTTCTATTTGTCTTTGAATAGGGAAACTTTTCAACCAATTAATATTTTCTGCACTAATTATTTTTCTTTGATAAGCAAGGAGTTCATTGACACTTTTAGACCTTGGGCAAAAACCACCGCCAGCCATGTACCAGTCATGATTGCCCATCACGCAAGGTATTTGACGTGATATTAATTCATCGCAGCATTCATTGACTTGTGAATAATATCCAACAACATCGCCCAGACAGTAAATTTCAGATATATTCATCTTGTCTAACTCTGCAAGGACTGCCTTTAATGCTTCGTAATTACCATGGATATCAGAGATTAACCCTATCTTCATAAAATATAAAATCCTCTGTATATCTTACAGCTCTTCCTTGTTTTATTAAAGGTTGAACTGGTTCTTTATTTTCTAAATAATATTCAATTGCCATTTGGCATTCATTATAACCAAAGGCAGTTCTTATTGAAGTAGAAGAAGAAATTCTGGGATTTATCTCTAGCAATTTTATTATTTCATTGTGCTTCCTGAATTGAAAATTGGTAGGCCCTATCGGTTTAAAATATTCACAGAGTGCCGACAAAGCCTTCTGTATTTCATCTAAATTAGCGACTTCGGCTTTCTCCGTGAAACCGTCCTTTGAAAGTTTTCTTTTAAGAGTCATGCTGGCAAAAAAACTTCCCTTGCCATTACAAAAAGCAGACGTTGTAAATTCTTCATTTTCGTTACCAATTATAGGCTGTGCCATGAGGATTGAACCAAGATCACTTTTTTGTTTTAGAAAAATATTAATATTATCAACTTTTACAATACCTTTTGATCCAAACCCGCTACGCGGCTTTAAAAGAAAAGGCAATCCAAATTTATTAACAATATAATCAAAATCAGAAGATAAGGAAGATTCAATTATATAGGGTGTATTAGCCTTGTTAAATGCTTCGTAAAATGCCCATTTGTCCTTGCATAATAAAATTAGGTCAATGTTATTTAATAAAACTTTCGTGCCGCTTTTTTCTATCTCAGAAACATGCTCAACCCACTTATACATATCTATTTCTATTCCCGGGATAATAAAATCAATATGATATTTTTTAATTATGTTCACAAGCCAATCAATATAACTCGCATCATTCGTGTGTGGAGCTTGTTCAAACAAATCACAAAAACCTTGAGCTACTGAATCATTATAAATAGATGTTCCAATAAGTCGTAATTTTCTTCCAGATTTTTTAAGGGAACGGAGAATACCATATCCGACAATGCCACTTGCTCCAGAAACAAGAATATTCCTCATTAAAGTAAACCTCTGTAGTGTGCTATCTTTTTCATGCCCTCTTCAATAGAAATTTGAGGGTAAAAGTCAATTTGTTTGTATAGCGAATCATCTTTTTCGAAGATATTATCAGGTATATCTGCTTTATCTTTAAGAAAATAAACGGACCCTTTGCCATTGAAGGCTAAAATAGCAGCTTTGGCAATTTCCAAAAAGGTTATATCTTTAGTGTGCATGCAAGAATATATTCCTTCGACTTTATTTTGAGCAACTTTTGAAATTATTTTTGTCAAATCATCGATATGAATATAATTTCTAAGTGCATCATGTGAACCATATATTGTGATATCTTCACCTTTTTCTGCTTTATCAATCATTGCATATATGAAAGGCTGATGTCTTCTAAAGCGATCTTCGTTGCCATATATCTGGGAAGGTCTCAAAATAGTCAACGGTAAAGAATGAGTCGAACAATAGAACTGAGCAACTTCTTCTGAATGTTTTTTAGAAAGTGCATAAATACTAAAGTGCTCAGAATTTTCTTTTAAACATGAAAACATACTAGAAATCAAAATAAAATGTTTGGTTTTTTCTTGAACAGCCAACTGACAAAGTTTTAATGTCCCAAGTACATTTACATATTCAGCATCCAATATGTCCGCATCCGTTTTACCACCAAAATGGGCTGCTGTATGAATAATTATGTCTAAATTATTTGGCAAAGATATTTTTTCAATCGGTTCGCTTAACTTTAAGATAATATCACAGTTTTTTCTCCCCGCGGTGATAACTTCGCTAAATTCAGAAAAAACTGGTTTCAAAGCGCTACCCAGCGATGATGTGCCTCCAATTATTAGCGTTTTCATTCAAACATCCTTTAGTTGTGCCAAAATACCACAAGACAATTCCGGATAATCTATGCCCACCTCGCATAATGCCTTGATAATATTTTTGTCAAAATTTAAAGAAATTATTTGTTGAGTCATAAATGGTTTTAAGTATATGCCTTCCAGTCGTTCAATTTCATAGCCTGCACTTTTTATCTCATTGCTCAAAGATGTAACTGTATAATATCGTTTGTGCCCAAGCATAATATCATTTTTAGATAGCGATTGCATGTCAGGCAATAGACCAGCTAAATACCCCAATCTTCTATTTAAAACTTCCGCATTGGGAACTGCTATAAACATTTTCCCATTAGGCGCTAAAAAATTCTTATAACGAGTTATGATTTCAAATGGATTGTCAACATGTTCAAGGATAAATCCCAAAACAATTACATCAAATTTTTCATCACTCATGAATTTTTCAAAACGGGTTTCAATAATTTGAGCAGGGCAATCAGGAAAATTCTTCTTGAAATTTTGGATAACGGCTAAAGATCCGTCTAACACAACATGACGACTAAAATATTCGGAGAAAATTTTAGTCGTAAATCCATGACCCAGTCCCAACTCCAGAATAGATTTCGCACCTTTTGCAAATTTAACAACTCGATAAGGATACCATTTGAGCATAATGTTGTTGTCAAAGTCATACTGATTTTGACCCTCATACGCTCTAAGATGTTTATCTAAGATATTTTTCATGATTTACTCAATAGGTTTAGCTGTAAAATTTTATTATTTCGTTTTTTTTATTCAAATCACATATTGTGACATGCTTGATTCTTTTGTTATTTCCTTTGTAAAATGGCGGTTAAACTCAATCCAAACGGGAAATGCATAAATTTTTCAATAAAATTTTCAAATGGAATTATATATTTATCGTAAATATTTCCCTGATTTTTAACCAGTTTAACTCCATCAGTGCTGGCTAGTTTTGTTTTTTTTATTTTAAAAAAATAGAGCGAACCAAGAACGCCTATTATATCCTGATACCAAATATCTTTGATTACATATTTATTGGTATCCACAATATCCTTAAGAGTTTTTTTATTGTATCTTCTATAATGCCCTAACATTTCATCGTGAACAGTGAATAAAAAAGGCATGGCGGGCACTTCAATCAAAACCTTCCCCTTTGGCAACAGCAATTCGTGGACTTTGTTCAACGCTTCCCTATCCTTTTCAATATGCTCCAAAACATGAATAAATATAGCGGTATCAAACAATCCAAAAGTATCTTCTTTCATATTAAATATATCCATCATATGAAAAGAAATATTATCGGAAAATTTGTATTTGTTTTTGTGTAATTCAAACAATGTTACAGATGGCTCAATGGATACTATTCTGTCAAATTGTTTGGCATGTTTTAGAATCTGATTTGTAAAAGATCTATCGCCACTACCTACTTCCAAGATATTTTTACCTAAATGTTTGGCAATGAGATCATATTGATATTTTCTATAATTACTCAACTCAAACTCTTCCAATTCTCCTGATAACCAGTCCATTCCATTAACATACTCGTCGGCTTGTTTATTACTCATGATTTTATCGCCTGTATTTGAGGTTATCGTCTTTCAAACTAACGTATAAAAAGAGTCCAAATATTCTTTTATTTTTTCTTTGGTATTGAACATCATGACATCTATTATTGACAACCACGGAACAAATTCATCATTGAATTGTTTATATTCAAAATCATTAGTTTTAAGAAAATGCAGGTCTATGCCCTCATTCTTGAATTCATCTTTTATATAAAGTTGAAATCCCCCTATTGGATTCACATACGTGTCTGCATTTCTTTCCTTACATATGGCAAGAACCTTATTTTTAGCCTTCAAGGCATGGTCAATGGGAATTGTTGATGATACTATAAAGGAAGTTCGTATTTCTAAATATTCTTTTACTTGCGTTAGAGAATTTAGAATATAATTGAATAAATTAAAATCATCGAAAAAAATAGATTTTTCAACTATCGGATAAACGTAGTCAAATTTTGGTGCTTTTCTATATGATTCTTTAATTCTACTTATAATTTTTAGTCTCTCGGTGGGCCAACTATCTGCTAAATATCTGTCTCTGACATCTAAATAATCGGAATCCTTTTTGAGAGGTAAGGTTATAAATGAATCTTGCCCATTAACCAGGATTCTGTTCCTATTTATCCAGCCTTTTTTTGTGAATTCTATATTGTCATAAACAACAAATTCATCAACCTCGTTCATTAATTGAAAATATCCAATATATGGAAAGAAATACGGCTGCATAATGCCGAGCTTCATAATCACTTCTCCATAATAATGGATGCAATCCTCATTACAGATTCATTTTCTAGAGCAGGGTAAATAGGCAAACATAACACCTGATCAGCTGTTTTCTTCGCTATCTGTAAGTTAGACGGTGCAGCCGATGGCATACCCCTATACATCGGGAACTCACTTATTAATGGGTAGAAATAGCGTCGTGGGAAAATTCCATGCAGGCGAAGTTTTTCATTTAGTTCATCACGCGACAGGGGATATTCCTTTTCAATTAATATTGGGAAATAGGCATAATTATAAATCGTGTCGGCGGGTATTTGCGGGCAAGAAATACCCGCGACATTCAAAAAATATTCTCTGTATTGCGCATCTATTTCCCGCCGTCTATCAATTACCTTATCAATATGCTTTAGCTGCAATAGCCCGAATGCCGCCTGCAATTCATTCATCTTGGCATTGATTCCAGTCCCAACGACAGTCACCTCTCCATTATAACCGAAATTCTTCAGGTCATTAATACGGCTCTTTGTTTTAGCATCAGGGCAAACTATGGCTCCACCCTCAAATGTATTGAATACTTTTGTCGCATGGAAACTCAACGCCGACAAGTCTCCGTGCTTTAAAAGACTCTTACCTTTGTAGTTGACGCCAAACGCGTGCGCCGCATCATAAATGACCTTAAGCCCGTATTTATCGGCAATCTTCTGTATTTTTTCTACATCACAAGGTTTTCCATATACATGAACCGGCATAATAGCAGTAGTGTGAGGGGTGATTGCCGTTTCTATTTTTTCCGGATCAAGATTAAATGTTTCTGGATGAATATCCACAAAAACTGGTTTTATTCCATTCCATAACAGGGAATGAGCTGTGGCAACAAAAGAAAAAGGTGTTGTAATGACCTCACCGGTAATCCGTAACGATTGTAGTGCTGTGACAAGCGCAAGCGTACCGTTAGCAAACAAGGCAAGATGATCCACCCCAAGATAATCGGCCAGTTTTTTTTCCAGTTCCTGATGAAACGGTCCACTGTTAGTGAGCCATTTGCTTTCCCATATTTGTTCGAGATACGGTTGAAACTCTTCCAGTGGAGGTAGAAAGGGTTGCGTAACATAGATCTTATTTTCATCTTTTTTCATTAAAGAGGCTTCCCCCATTTCATATCTCATTAACCTATTCATTTATATAAGCCATGCCAAATCTCGTCATAATTATCACATCTTTTACATTGGCTAGGTTCATAATTATGAGCAACGCGTAAAAGACCTAAAAATCGTCACATCGTGAAATACCCTTAAGGGCAGCACCCTGTATAGTTGCAAAGCAAGCTGGCACGCTTGTGATGACGAATCAAAGATTTTTATTTTTATGGATTCATCAATTTCACTAAAAAAAATTATAGTAGTAACGACCCTGCATGTCAAGAAGATATAGCTGTGATAAGTTTGGCATACATCGGAAGCACATGTGTGCCGTATCTTTTATTCCAAGATAAAATACTTTTCTAAAAAACTTGAAAACATGGTCTCTTCCCTGATAAGAGAGGGTATGGGAAAAAATCAAATGGAGGCAAGTGCCATAACATGGAAAAGCAAATCGGTTTCATAGAAAGATTCCGTAGGCGATATTCCGGCCATCTTTTTCACATCTGGGACAAGCGTCGGCGGTAGGTCGCTATGCTAAATAAAATAAATATCAGCCCCGACAAACAGAAACTTATTGTTTATCTCGTTCTTATTGTTGTAACCTTCGCTGTTTTCTGGCAGGTGAATCAATACGACT
>Ga0209777_10003454_pt1 | contig 19593 bp, 24 predicted proteins | sample FrelakmetHBP12HB_FD_187147 | JGI IMG/M metagenome (GOLD analysis project Ga0209777, IMG submission 187147) | Freshwater lake sediment microbial communities from the University of Notre Dame, USA, for methane emissions studies -HBP12 HB (SPAdes)... | ecosystem: Environmental > Aquatic >...
GCATTGGTAAACACAATGCGAGAGATTTACCATTTCCATTTCGCATATTATACTCCTACCCCGATAGATGCAGGGTGAACTCCATCCCTCGACCTTACGGTCGGGGTATTAAGTTTTGTAGTATAAAATGAATTGAGGCAAGACCCGCTCCAAAGTCTTGCCTCAGGAGGGAAAAATGAAATAGGAGGCTATATTTATTTTAAACTTTGTAGCGCCGACATATATTTAGCAATATAATTCCCGACATATTTTTTCTTTTTTGGTTGGTTAATGCTGTTAATTATAAGTACAAATAGCCGACCTATGGAGAACCATCTAACCTAAGCCAATTTTTGTGTCTAATTGAGTATCCCCACCATATTTCTGTTTCAGGAATTTCATACCTGTGATTGGAATAATTGCGGCAGTAAGAGCATCGCCCGTATCTTTGGAAAAATGCCTTACTTTCTCCCACGCGGCATCCATTTCTGGCTCTAACGTATCGGCAGGGCGGCAGCTGATAGGTTCATGCCCTTTCCTATGATATTTCAACACTTGTTTCTGTATATCCGGATCTATCATAGCTGGAGGTTTGCCATACATTCCCAAGCAATAGTCCATAAATTGTGTCGAGACTACTTTATAACGACCGGCCAGTACATTTTGCACAGCCTGTGCCCCAATGATTTGACTTGTGGGCGTGACGAGCGGAAAGTAACCCATCTCGGCTCTGACGCGCGGTAACTCTTTAAAAACTTCGTCTATCCTGTCCAAGACCTTAGCTTGCTTAAGCTGGATCACCAGGTTCGAAATCATTCCTCCCGGAATCTGGTGTACTAAGACCCCAGTATCGATTACGGACATTTTACTGTTATCCATAAACTCACGGTATTTTTTTACAACGATTTCCACTTGTTCTCCCACTTTAAGGATATATTCCAAGTCCAAGCCTGTATCCCTTGGTGTGCCCCTCAGGGCTGCAACCATCGGTTCAACAGCCGGTAATTGAAATAAAACACTAACTTCGCGTATTAATTTGCTTTTCTAAACGAAAATGAAACGCATTGCAGTCAGGATCAATAATCTTCCGCATCTTTGATCCGTTATTTACTCCATCCTGAAAAACAACGAGATCAGTATTAGAGATATTAGGTTCTTGCGTCTTTACATGATTACTATAATAATGCTAAAATCCGCCTAACCAAAACGATTCTATTTTGAGTAATAATTACTCTCCCCCCAATTTAGTCGTGGCATTTACTAATTTAGGTGATAAAAAGGAGTAGAAAATATGGACTATAGTTTTACTGAAGAACAGGAAATGCTTAGAGCCAAGGTGAGGCAATTTGCCGAAAACAAGCTGGCTCCCATCGCCGCATTCGCTGATGAGCTCGATGAAGTGTCATGGGAGGTGGCGAATCTTATGGCGGAGGCAGAACTGTTTACCTTGCTGGTACCTCCTGAATACGGCGGGGTGGGCATCAAATCGGTACGTAATTGTATAACCCGAGAGGAGTTAAGTCGTATCTGCCTCCATGCCGACCTATTATTTGCCGAAATGGCGTTGTGCACATTCCCCATTAGCGCTTTCGGCACATCAATGTTGAAGCCAAAATACCTTCCAAATTTCGCCCGAGGAAAGACCCTCGGTTGTTTCGCCCTGACTGAACCGGATGCCGGTTCGGATGTAGCAAACATGAAAATGACGGCGCGACTAGAGGGTAACGATTATGTGCTTAACGGTAATAAATGTTTCGCTTCTGTTGGTCCATTTGCCCAAACATATGTCACTTTTGCACGCACCGACTTAAATTCGACAGGCTCCCGCGGTATCTCAGCTTTCGTAGTGGAGAAAGATACACCGGGGTTTGAAGGCAAGCCGATGAAGTTAATGGGACCCCACCCTATCGGTGAGTTGACCTTCACCGACTGCCGTATCCCACGAGAAAATCTGTTAGGTGAGGCGGGACGAGGGATGCGAGTGGCCCTTACTACGCTCGATTTTTTACGTATGAGCGTTGGAGCTGCGGCCATTGGTATCGCTCAACGGGCCTTCGAGGAAGCCGTCAGCTATTCAAAGAAACGAATAGCTTTCAACCAGCCAATCTCCGATTTCCAATCAACCCAGTTTAAACTGGCAGATATGGCCACGCAGATTGAAGCGAGCCGTTTACTGGTTTACCGCGCCGCCTGGTTAAGAGACGATGTCAAGGACCGAGTAGGTAAAGAATCATCCATGGCAAAACTTTTCGCCACAAAAATAGCTTGGAAAGTCGTTGATGAAGCTTTACAGATTCACGGCGGCTACGGCTGCGTGCGGGGTATGCCTGTAGAGAAATTGTACCGCGCTGTCCGCCAACCCCGCGTTTACGAAGGCACTTCAGAGATTCAACGGGTGGTTATTGCGCGGAGCATACTCGAATAATACACCGATATCACTTTTGTAATATGTACCATCCTTTTTTGTTAGCCCCAAATGAGGGCAATACATAAACGGGCGTATATTGAGCCTTTTGTAAAGTAGATTGGGTGGTCACCTCGCTGGATCTCCCCCGACCTTGCTACAGCTCGTCCGCGCGGTATTATTTTCCACCGGCTTGTTTACACATAATAATTCCGATATTTTTCCATCTACGCTTATTTACGGTCATTTCTGGCGGTTGGTACGTTTTCGCGGTAAAAGAACCCATAAACCAGTCCTTCCACACAGGTTATTGTAATTTATGGTTCATTTATCGCTGTTCGAATAGTTACACCACTGGCAGTTCGGCGAACATTCAGGTATCTCGGGTGACTCCAATACAGTAAGTACCTGGTCCATGAATTTGAGAAAGCTGTTTTCATTTTTCTTGATGTCTACCAGGGTAATTTCCGACTCGTAATGAAGTCGTTTTACGTCAGTTTGGCTGACGGCATCGGGGTAAAAGTATAGAAGCCCTAATTTTGATACCGGAGATAAATTGAGTTTATCCGGTGCCGGATGCTCCAGTGCGTAAGCATAAGCGTGAAGCTGGCGGCTGTACATTACAGATGATTCCTTGCTGGGGTTACTGGTTTTGAAATCGAAAACACCGTAGGTACCATCATCAAAGCTGACCACAATATCAAAGCGCCCGTTGATATAGCAGGTCGATTCGTGTCCGGGTAGAGCTATGGTCTCCGACCTGACCCATTTTTCTCCATGGCTGACGACACCGGGCGGCAGTTCCACATGCAACTCACTGGTGCGTTTACCATCGTAGTAATTTTTCAACAGCCCGGCGATCTGGCTGAAGACAGATGGCAGTGGTATCGAAGGTGGACTGATCCCTTTTACCACTTTTCGATAAAAGCAGCGTTTGCACCCTTCATATGTAAAGGTGAGATCTGAGGGGCTGAGTTTGTAATTCATTGGCTGAATTTTAGCCCAGCTTAGAATATATTACAAGGTTGCCCCCTATTCCAAAGTTATGTTTACCAACAAAGGGTTACTGAGTTAAGTTACGCCTCTTATAATATTCTGAACGATGCCGCTCCCATTCTTCCTGCATCAATCTTCCCATATCTGGTGGTGGTGCCATACCTGGTGGTAATGCCGTTTCGTCATCATCGGCTGGTTTACGATAACCATGTCGCTTACCCTCTATCAATTCAAGGCCCGCCTTGATCGCCACCCATCTAGCGTACTGCAGGTAGTGCGGGTATTCCTTCTGTAATACCTGGATATCCAAAATAATCTTCAACACGACCGCCGCTTGTTCTGTTCCATGCAATTTAAAATCGCCCGGCCGTAGAACATAATTCCCGGCCGTACAGAGGATGGCGGCTTTTATGACAACGTCTTCTTCAAGGTTATCCAGGGAAGGCATTCTGTTAACTTCAGCTTTAGCCCGGTCAATCCATTTATGGGATTTCTTTCTTCGACGCCGGCGCAGCGGCGGTGGTTTACGAAACGGATTTAGTTTCATATCTCTCTTTTTTGTTTTGATCAATACTCTATTATATTTTCGATGTCACTATTATCCCAATGTTGGGCGGGGTAACATTATTATCATTGATTTTCTCCACAGACTGCCATAATTTACCATCATTCTATTATTTCACGACCTTTAACAACCAGTTAACGTGAAAATCACCCGTATTTTTGGTAGTGGGTCAATTTGAATTGGTTTGGAAGTTTTAGAAAATGAAACGGGCTCAACAAATAAGACTTGACTAGTAATGCTATAATAATAACAGTAGCACGGTTTCCCAACTGTCACTTTTTAGTTAGGTGTCGAGCGATAATGCTCTGGCACTTTCACTTTGCCTTTGTCAGTTTTCCTGACATACGGCTTTACGTGAACAATCTTTTTGTCCCTGTACGTTTTTGCCATACAAACCTCCTTTCTGGGCATTAATGCCCAAGCCCCATAAGGCATACCCATCAAGGTGATCTGTTGGCTATACTGGGGTGGTCACCGTGCTACTGTACCCATTGCCGGGCGTGTTTATTCTATAGCGATAAGTTTGATATTGTCAATCAACTAGTTTTACAATCTCTTCGATTGCCCAGATGTGATCTGAAATTCCACTTGCCATTGCAGGAGTGCGGGGATAGGGATTAGCAAGTGTCTTATGGGGTCTAGCGAAGTTATAATGCATAAAGTGAAGGGCTACAGCGTATTCTAAGTTCTCGACTTTCTTTGAAAAGGCATTGGTTAATCGGGTAAAACGTCTCATACTCATCCGCATTGTAAGATTCTGTCTTTCAACGTAGCTAGTCGAGATTAGTTTCTCATCGGGATTACCTTGTTTGATTTGCTTTTGAGCACCGATACATTTAGCAGGGCTGTACCGTCTCTCTGGTTCCGGGTCTTGCCCATATAACTTGTTTAGCATCCCATAATCTATGTCCGAACCGAAGTTACGCTCGATAGCTTCTAGATACATCTTGTGACCGTCTGTAGTAAGTTGCACTCTATTGGATAGTCTAGCTTTCAAGTCGGCAATAAAGGCATAGGCGCAATCTATGTTCCTTAATCCCACTAACCACGATGGAATAAGTTTTGTATCTGCATCAATAGCAGTAAACGTCCAAACATCACCATAACCGAATATACCTTGTTTTTCTTCTGGTACATTCTTTTGCTTAGCATGGCAGAAAGACCAGATTTCATCACACTGAATATGTTTAGAGGTTAGGTTTTTTAGGTGTTCATCCTGGTATTTAACGCAAGCCTTTCCAACTGATTCTAATAATCTAGTTACTGTTCCTTTGGCAGTACCAGTCATTCGGCAAGTTGCTCTAATTGAATTACCCTCAACCAACGCTGTAATGATCTGTGTTCTTTTCTCTAAACTTAACTTATTCATACTCCTATTATACTTAACCGCTCAAGCATTGTCAATAGATAAATGTATCTATTTGGGAAAATATTTTAAAAAAATAACAGAAAATACCCTAAACGAATTGCCATTCAAGGTTTTCTCTGCTATCATGTGGGTAATTAAACAGTAAGTGTAGGTTTTACTCTAAGTTAGCTCGGAACTATGCCAGTAGTTTCAAGCGTACCCTCTTAGCAGATAGTATATCACGTCTACATAAAGGGGGTAAATATTAAAATGACTAACACGAACGACACTAGAGAATATTTCGAAGTTAATTTCAAAGACAATCCAGATGTTCGCCCTGAAACTGTAAAAGCGGGTGATATTGCCGATATTCTTCAAACTATTGAGAGCATGGTTGAATCAAAAGTTTTTCTTGCTAACCCCCAAGTGAAAAAAGACCAGATTATTGTCGGTTTTACCAACATAAGAGCTTCGAGCGTTGATCTCCAATTTTATTCCCCATTCAAGGAAATCACTAAAAATTCATTTCAAGATATTGGAATAGCCATAAAAAATAAGGACTTTTCTACTTTGCCTATACCAGCATATAAAACTTGTAATGTAATCTCCTCATTTTCTAAAAAATATAAATGTAATGCCGAATTTGTACACCAAAATGGGCGAAAAATCGTTCTAGCAGTGATTACACCTAACACACAAATTCAGAAACCCCCATCCCTAAGAGGTGAAACAACTATTTATGCGAAAGTAGTCCGGGTGGGTGGTAAGGAACCAAAGGTCGAAATTGAAACTATTGACGGCATTACATTATTTTGTGATGCTTCATTAGATGTTACTACTAAATTAGGAACTAAACTGTACCAAACTGTAGGGTTAGCCGGTATTGCTAAATGGGATTATGCCTTGAATAACGTCGAGGAGTTCTCAATAAAAGATGTAACGGAATACGAGAGAATCCCGATTAAACAAACCATCAATGAATTAGCTAAAATTGCAAGTGAATATTACACAAATATCACTGATGTAAACAAATATATTTCAGAATTACGGGGTTCTGAATGAGAACAATTTGTCTTGATAATCATGCTTTAATTTGGGGTATCAAAGAACAATGTACTGAAGGGCAAGAAGAAATGATACCCAAAACCAAGAAGTTTATTGAAAGCATTGATAATAACGAGACAACAGTTATAATACCTGCAATTGTGTTGGCTGAATTTTTATTACCAATCCCCAAAGAGCAACATGCTATGGTTATTAATCTATTCAATAGAGGTTTTATTATTGCACCCTTTGATGCTCTTTGTGCAAGTAAGTTTTCACTCATCTGGCAAACCAATAAACCACCTGAAAAGGCACAGGAATTAATCAAAACTGGAACAACCAAGAATGAATTAAGAGCAGATGGGTTCATTGTTGCTACAGCTGTAGCACGAAAAGCAGAGTGCATATATAGTTATGATAGATGGATAAAAACTTTTGCAAAAGGGTTTATTGACGTTAGAGAGATACCTTTTATCGCTTCGCAACCTGAATTAATAAAATAAGAACCACCCCAATAGTCTCTATTTTCTCCACCTAGCTTGAGCAGCTTTTTGTGCGATCTCTTTCCGTTGTTCGGGTGTAAGACTGTTAGCCCTAGCCTTACCACCCTTGAGCCCACCTAGATGCCCTAGAGCAACTGCTGCGGGATTCTTATTAGCATCCTCTGGTTTAGGCTTAGGTTCGCCTGTAGCCTGTTCTAAGATATGAGAAGCTAAGACATTGACATCCATTTTCTTGCTTGAGCGTTTATGCATACTTTTATTATAGCATCTTGGTAAGTCCTGTCAACACTTAACAAATTGAAATTGACCCACTACCGTATTTTTACTCTTATTTTGCATACCAATTATAACACGTGCCATAATAGCTTTAAATGGTATGCCAACATTATCTTATGTAAAGTATTATTAGGCTCAAATGTAATAATAAGGCTAATAAAAACACGGGAAAAGGAGCTGTTTTATGGGTTACGGGGCTAAAAAACAACGTTTGGCAAATAAAAAAGATGCTGCCACAACGCCGGAGAAACGTTTACCGGCTTACAAACGACAGCGGGATCTCTACTATTCTCATGTTTGGTTGGACCGGGAGATATATGCCCAGGTTCTGATGTTTATAGGCTGGGAACGTAAAAGAAAGTACAGTATAAAGATGGCGGTACGTATCTTACTGGAGCTGGGATTGCAGCATTACATCATCGAACAAATTAACTTGGCCAAGGAAGATCAGAACCTCGTTAAAAAGAAAGGCCAAGAACCTCCGGCACCTAACAACTTCGTTAAAGATATGAGGAAAAGAGCTAAAAAAAGAGGGTTGCCATCTATTGTCTAACTTTAGAGGTACGTTTGGGCAAGGTTAGCCAGTATTTTTTTCCTGTACAAAAAAGGTGTGGTATTGCGCGAACGTAAAAATAGTGGTAACATCTGCCTAGCCAAAAGGATTCCCTTATTGAGCACCGATATGATCTGATAAATGACCGACAAGTGAACCAAATAGAAATATACAATTACGGCATTGTCGGAATAACAAATTATTGTTTGAACTGGCTTTTTACGGCAATCTCCATTTGATTAAAGTTAAGTTAGCGGGTTAGGAATGGGAGTTGGCAAGTTTCCGCGTAGTTTCATTCCCAGCGGAAAAAACGAATGGTCAATATTGAAGCAACGACAAACCAACCGAAGAGCACCACGGTATTTATTATTAGCGGGTGGTCCGGGCTAGTGCCAGTCATAACTTGACGCAAGGCATCTCCCAGGTATGTAAGGGGCATAATGGCCACAATCGGTTTCATAAATGCTGGCATGGTGTCAATTGGGAAAAATATGCCCGATAAAAAAAGCATGGGAAACTGAACCAATTGGATAATCGGGATGGCACCTTCCGTTGTCCGTGGTCGCGCGACGGTAAGATAACCAATGGCCACAAACGTCAGGATACCCAGGATGACCAAACCGAACAATAGGAACCAATTCCCCACCATATTAACATTGAAAACAAAATAAGCGACAGCAATGATGATAATGGTTTGGACCAACGCAAGGATAACGCGGTAAAAAACCTGACTTGCCACGATGGCGGTTTTGCTTAGTGGGGTAGCGCCAAGGCGTTTGAGAACCTGTTTTTCCCTCCATTCTACCATGGGCAAAGAACCAAATAATCCAAGGAAGAGGATTGACAGCGATTATATTTTCTTGCCTTAGCCAGCTAAAAAAAGCCTTTAACCCTCGCTGATACGTATTCATGGATGTACGGCTTAATTGTTTATTTCCACCTTTCTTACCGAACCACGCCAGTCTTTCCTGCAGGTTAATCTGAAAATGGCGAAAATCGTCCGCTGTAATATTGTTAACCGACTTTTCCCCTTTTAGAAAAGTGTCGAAATAACCGACGCAGCGGCGTATATGCAGGATGTAGTGCAGATCATATCCAAGCGCTTTTGCCTGCAGTTCCCAGCGGTCTAAAGCCTCAGCAAATGTAGGGTTCATAAACCATCATCAGCTTCATTAATATTCTAATCTTATACCAACATCCTTCTCTGGACAACCGCCAGACGCCCGCGTCCCAAGCGGTTCAGGTTGGCAACGGGACTAAATTTGCGGTGCGCTTGTGAGACGTCCAGCTGTGAAGCCGCCAGGTAAGCCTCGCTGGTAGTTTTGATATTGGTATGGCCGAGCGTTATCCTGACATACTCCAGGTTATTGCCGTTTTTAAGACAGAGAGTGGCGTAGGTATGCCGCAACTTATGTGGGGAAAGACGCATCGTTAAACCGGCACCCTCGCCCAACCTCCTCAGTATCGATTGCACACCCCTATTATGTAAAGCAAGACCATCCTCGGTCAAGAAAAAATAATCCGCGTTCTGGGACTGGGGGCGCCACTTGAAAAAATAGTCCCGCAGGGTAAGTGCCGTTTGCGGACTAAAATAAGAATAGCGTTCTTTCCCGCCCTTGCCAAGGACTTTTACTGTACCGTGGTTGATGTCGACATCATCGACGGTTAAGCCAACCAATTCAGAGAGCCTGATGCCGGAATCCAGAAATAATTCAATGATGGCGCGCCCGCGAGGGTTTCCGGCCGCATGCCGCAGTAACCCTTTCAACTGTTCTTCGGAAAAAACCTGAGGAATTTTTCTGGGAAAACGCGGTGCTGGCACCCGGGCTAATTGGTCGGAGTCCACGGCCTTGGTTTCCTCAAGCCAGCTCCAGAAGCTTTTCACCGCCCGAATGTACGTGTTTACGGAGACCGGGCTGAGTTTTTTCCCGTCAAAATCGGTTTTGTTCTTGAGGTACAGGATAAAGTGGCGTAGATCGTCGCCGGCCACCCGGGAGACGTCGCCGATACCCCCTTGAAAAGCCTCGAAAGAATGGACGCTCATTTCGGTGTGAGCGATGGTCTGCTCGCTGTAGCCCCGGGCACGGGCATCAAGGGCATAGCGAGCCAGCTGGAAAGGCAGGGATAGAGGGGTGAGGCAAGTAGCCGCCTCAGGCGTGATGGAGCGGGAGACGAGGCTCGAACTCGCGACCACCTGCTTGGAAGGCAGGTACTCTACCACTGAGTTACTCCCGCATTTTGAATCTATTTATAATATTATGTAGAGTTACCTTTTACCCTATTTGCTAACGGTTTGCTAACGGACGATTGAACTTTCACCTATCATAATATCATCAAACTTAGTCGCTGCCAACTCTTGTAATGCCGGAACTGAATGACTGTAAATGTCCAGTGTTGTACTAACGCTAGCATGCCCTAGTTGTGCCGCAACGACCGACGGGTGAACATTCTTTTTGAGTAGTAATGTGGCATAAGTATGACGGCAATCATGCAAACGGCGACCCGGTAAACCGCATTTATTTACCAGTTTTGTCCAGGCGTTCGTAATTGAACCGGGTACATAAGGTGTGCCATCAAAGTTGCCGAATACATAATCGCTATCTGAGAGCAAGGGCAATCCTAAACCTTGCCTACGTTTGTTTTGTTTATCGTGGTACTCCCGCAGTACGATGGCATTGCTCGGAGTTATTGATATGTAACGGCGTGATTTCGCTGTCTTAGGCGTACTCTCACACAGTCTCTTTCCCTTTGGCGCGCTTTTTATGTAAGTTAATGATTTACCGACCGATATTTTGCAAAGGAGTAGGTCAACATCCTGCCATTTCAAAGCAAGTAGTTCACCACGGCGGGCGCCGGTGAATAAATAGGTGTAATACAGAGCAAAGTGTTCGGTATCGCGCGCCCTATCCAAGATCAAATGTACATCCGTTTCACTTAAAGTAGTGATTTCTTTTCTTATGACTTTTGGACGTTCGACCATATTCACCGGATTACGGGCAATCATCCCTGTCTTAACAGCATTTTCAATCGCCCGGTGCAAGGTATTATGAATGATTTGGATAGTACGGTTAGATAGACCTGCTTTTCGTTTCTCTGCATATAAAGCATTAACAGCCTGAGGGGTAATTTGATTTAATTTTACGCTGCCCAGCTTTGGTAGTATATGTTTATTTACTATGTAACTATAGAGTTCAATGGTCCTCGGCTTTAGATTAGCAGCCACATAACCAGTTAGCCATTGATTAAGGTGGCTTTCTAGGGTGTCTTTAACAGGTAATACCCACATTCCATGTTCATATTCATAGATAATTTTCTTAAGCTCATCGCGTGCCTCGGTTTTGTTGCCCTCGACAGCGATCCAACGTTGCCTGCGCTTGCCGGTTACAGGATCCTTGCCGAGTTCAAGAACGAGTGATTGACGTCCATTGCGAGTAACAACACTGCCTTTCATTTATTCGCCGTCCTTAAATAGCTTTTCTAATTCTTCTGAGTCAAGAATATGATTATTGTACAGTTTATAATCATCCCTGCATTTTTTACGGAGGTTAAGTATAAAATTTATTTGTTGTTTGAGGTGCATATTATCCAATTTTTCCATGAGTTCTTCATCAAAATGTTGTTCCCAAGTTAGTAAATAAAGCGCTAATGCGTCTTCTGGCATATTAGGAATTCCCAAAGAAAAGCCAAGGCACCGAAACTCTACACCTAAACTACTTTCAGATATCGGGTATTTTAGAGAATGTTTTCTCATCTCAGGGCTCATTCTAATTTCTTCCATTAATTTAAGTTCTTGAGTCGAATTTTTACTTCTAAGAATTGCTGCGAATTCTGAAAAATATCGTTTCGTTTCGGAACTCAAGATTAATGTTAAGTCGTTACTAGAGAGGGCTTCGTCAAGGTCTGAATAATCAGGATTTTTATTATTTCCGATTGTGTCAATTATTTCTCTACGTGAAAATAGGTGAGCCCACGTGTATATCGTAAACGCATGAGCGTTTCGGTTTGTCTCAGTATCATATATATCCATAACTGGTAATTTATCTATCATTCCACAAAATCGCCCTAACCATTTTGCCTCTCTTATAGTTATCGGTTTCGAGAGGTATTTTTTTAACAAATTTTGAGTATACAAAATAGAGGGAAGAGCGATCGGGTCGATGGGATTGTCTCTTAATGTGGCTGAGTTCCAAGGAGCATCCTCAGTATATTTGCTTCTAGCATCCGAAATATATTTAATACAGGTTTCCTCACTTGGAGGTGTGTCCCCCACTTCGACGATTTCTTTGATTATTTCGTTTGCAAGGTACTTTCTATCGACCGTTGGATTATCAATCGCCCGTCTTGCGATCAGACCTCTTATACTTTGTTTCAGTGCCTTTGGTCTAGCATTTATTTTTTTTGCTGTCATATAAACCTCTCTATATCCCATAATTCATTATATTCATTACGATACTATATATTTGTTCATTGTCATTCTCTACAATTCATCATACACTAAGATAAGGGAAAAAACAATAGGAGTGCTATATGGGTAATGAAACAGTAGTGCTAAATCCAAAACAGGTAGCTGAAATTTGTCACGTGTCCTTGCGATTAATATATCGTCTGTTAAAAAGAAACGAAATAGAACACTGTAAAGCCGGTGACAAATACTTGGTATCAGTGAAATCTTTGGAAAAATTCTTATCCGGACAATCTAATCAACCGCCAGCCGGACCCGCAACAACATAACCAGGAAGGAAGTGAACGGATGGAATTGATTTTTATTGACAAAACCATTATCTGCCAGGATTGTGGAAAACCCTTTATTTGGAAAGCTGACGACCAGAGATTTTACGCATCGAAAAAACTCATGCCTGTAAAGCGATGCCCTGCTTGCCGCGCAATCCGTAAAGCAACCATTTCGCATCAGGATGGAGGCGGCAATGGCTAATCCCCAGGTTGAAGACGGGTATGTCAAAGTTGCAAAGGAATTGGCGGTCGCGCTTAGTCGTATCAATTTATCAGCCTATGAAAGCCGTATTCTCTGGTGCATCTTTGATAAGACCTATGGCTGGGGTAAAAAGACTGACCGCATTAGTTACAGCCAATTTGAAGAAACTACCCACCTCTCTCATAGGCATATCGGGCTGACTCTTAAATTATTACTGGACCGTAACCTTATTATCCGGTCCGGGGAAGGTCAAGTTCTGGGATATGGCATCCAAAAAGATTATGCCCAATGGACATATATTAAGAATTCTCACCACAAACCAGTACCGAAGGGCGCACTAGTTAACCCAGCCTCAACCAGTACCGAAGGGCGCACTAGTGAACCAGTACCGAAGGGCGGACCAACCAGTACCGAAGGGCGCACCGAAACCAGTACCGAAGGGCGCACATACATAAACAATAAACATATTACAGAAGCAGTAACCCGAAGCCCTGCCCTCCAAAAAAGAATAGAGACTTTTGAAAATTACCAAGAAAGTTTACGGATACGTTTTACTGACATAGCCTTCGACCACGAACTGGAACAATTCAACCTCTACTACTCTGAAGGTGATCGAAAACTTAAACGCCCCAAATTGGCATTGCTCAAATGGATGACCAAAGCCAGGGAATTCCAAGAGCAGGAGAAGAAAGTTGCGGCTCCGGCAAAAAATGGCTGGGGGATACCTTCTGCGGATAAAACTAAAAAGGAGAAACCGTTATGATGGAAAACCGGCTACCACCCCACGACCTTGCCGCTGAAGATGGCGTTATCGGGTCTTTGCTACTGGATGGGGATGCAATTAAGGATATTGGCAACTTGAAAGCGGATGACTTTTACCACCAACCTCTGCGGACCATGTATGAAGTTTGCATTGCGCTTCGGGACCGTAAAGAAGCCATTAACCAGATTACAGTCGCCCAGGAATTAGACCGAACAGGCAAACTTGAGGATTGTGGCGGGGTTGCGTATCTATCCCAGCTTATCTCAAATACCCCAACATCGCTCGACATTGATAGCTACGCTAGAATCGTGCGGCGTTCATCGGTGAGTAGAAGGCAGATACTTCTCGGACAAAAAATTATCGAGCAGGCGTATCAAGTAAACCCTGATACCAATCAGGCGTTGCAACAAGTTACGGATTTAGTTAGCGGTTTTCAGAAGGATTTCAGCCACTTTGACAAGTTGATTACTCCAAGAGCTTCTGCCGATTTAGTGATGGAAATGACATCTGATTATGCAAACCGTAATTCCAAAGTCATAAAAACTGGATTTCGGGATATAGATAACAAAACTGGGGGTCTTTATCCAGCAGAATTGACCATCATCGGAGCAAGACCAATGGTTGGGAAAACCCAGCTAATGATTGACATGAAAGAAAACATCGAGTGTCAGGGTAAAAAGATACTCTTCGTCTCTGGCGAGATGGCTATGAGGCAGATACTTGAGCGTAGAGTAGCCCGCTTACTCGGTAAAAGCGTCCTACAGATCCGCAACGGGGAGATTACCGATGAAGAGAAGGGTAGAATTGCCGAACTTGCTTCACGGATTGCAGAGTCCGATACTTACTCACTTCCTCAAGGTGTGTCTAGCCGAGAAGTATATGAAAACGCCTTGAAACTCAAGGATAGTGTTGGTCTCGATGTTGTAATTGTTGATTACCTGCAGATTTTACCCGATTGCTACGGGGACCGAGAAACCCAGAATATCAGGGTCGGGAAAGCAAGTAAGAATTTGAAGTCTTTAGCCAATGACCTTCAAATTCCCGTTATCGTAGGTTCCCAATTATCAAGGGCTCTAGAGCATCGCTCAGACCCTCACCCCACACTTGCGGACCTCAGGGACTCTGGAAGTATTGAGCAGGATGCCGACATCGTACTTCTTTTGCATCGTTATATGGGTTGGGATGCAATTTATGATGGTGGCGAAAAAGACTCCTCTATCCTTGAGGTGCTGATGGCGAAGAACAGGCAAATAGGCACTTCAGAGGCTATCCCTCTTAAATGGTTACAGGGAGAACATCATTATGGAAATTATGATGCATAAAAACTTTACTTTGCTGTTAAGCCAGCGTGTCACTGGCTTTTCAGAATACGGCAAGCGGTTCTTCCTTTCCGCTATGTCCAGTCGCAAGGTTTTGTCAGCCTTGCGATTGGATGCCGTTCTATCTTTCCCGGACCGCAACGCCGCGCACCATTGGGATTATCAACGGACTGAATGCTGGAATTGTCATCAATTTTCTATCAACGATGACCCTACTCAGAAATCTGAGCAGGGTGTTAGTGACAGAAATGACAGAACTGTAAATTCTCAAATCGCACGCGTGGCTAAAGTTTCGCGGGACACCGTTGCCAAAGTCAAGATCATCGAGGATAAGGCTTCCGATGTACAAAAGGCGAATCAACTACGCTTGTATGCTGAGGCTCGTTTGGGCGAGTTGATTATTCGAGAACAAAAAGAGGGTAGATTAGCTACGTCAGATAGATCAAAAATGGCTAACAACGCTGTTATCCATTTATCTGATTACGGAATCACTAAAGAGGATTCCCGGCACGCAAAAAACTGGCAGAGAATAAAGATATTATCGCCGAACGCCGCGCCGGACAAATGCTCAAGGAAACCGAATTGAGTAAGGGCGCTCTACTCAATGGAAAAAATGACTTCGGTGGTTACATCGTGCAACCACCGACAAAAGCACCCACGCTCGAAGAATTGGGTATCAGTAAGATTCAGTCTTTCCGCTGGCAACTCGAAGCTGAAGTGCCGGATGAGAAAGTGAGGTGAGAAATGGTAATCAACAGTGAATGGAAAATCGAATCGGATGACTTGAATGTAATAGTCATGCGAAAAAAGAGCAAGAATGATCCCCGGTCTAAAGCTGATGCGCCGGACTCTTACGAAAATCATTATTTCGCAACTATCGCTGGCGCCCTGATTTTTATCCTTGAAAGAGAAATTCGCGGGACCGGGCTAAAAGACTTAAAAACCGTTGCCAAAAAGATAGAGGCAATAGAGGCGGACATAAACAGGGCTGTAAAAAAGCTCACAGCTACGTCTGCGAATGTCCTAGATCGGTAAGGAAGCCATGTTAACGTTTTGGGCGAGGAATTTTACAGGGTAGGCTGAAAAAATGCAAACGGTTAGTCAGTTTTGGACTTTGATAATTACGACTTCGATAACTGCAATTATCAACGGCGTGGTTTATGTTTTGGTGACGCGGTCAGTCATCAATGCTCTTGATGGAAAAAAGACAAAGGATGATGGCAACGAGGGTTAACCGAAAAGAAAGAGAGGGTCGAATCTACTTAAATAAAATAATTGTCGGGCGCACACCACGTTGTGATGCCTAAAAATAGGTACCTCGTGGTAACCTCGGGGTAAGCAAAAAAGATGAAGAATACTGAAAAATGCTGGTTAACAAAAGGTATGTCTTTTGTTAACTAACAGGGGGTAAAGAGAATGCCCACAGAATTAGTGCCAGTAGTTAAAAAAGCCGAAATAGTTAACACTTCAACCAACCGTAAACATTACGACTCAACCCGCCCGGTATCTTTCATTACCGAATCGGAAGTGAATTCGATGGTTGATTGCGCCAAGACAGAGCGCAACAAGTTAATGATACTCGTAACCTTTCAATGCGCCCTGCGGATCAGCGAGACCTTACAAATTACAAGACAGCACCGCCAAGTAACAGATGATAGCAAACATCGGCTATTTATCATCGGCAAGGGTGGCAAGCCGCGCGTTATTGCCATTCCTGAAGCGTTAAGCCATCAATTGGGAGATTTCATGGGGTCAAACAACCTGGGTGATACCGATCGGGTATTTCCAATCAGTCGGCAACGTGCATGGAAGATACTTAAACAGGCGGCGATAGCGGCTGGCATCGATAAAAGGGTTTACTGCCATCTTCTAAGACATGGGGGTGCTGTTGCCCGGCTCAAGCGGTCCGGCAACCCAAAATCTTTACAGATACACTTGGGACATTCCGATATCAAGATGACGATGCGTTATTTATCGACCTTACAGGTCATGGATAGCCTAGAAATCGAGGACAAAGTTAAATTCTAAACAGAAATATTTTATCATCGGGATCATTGTCCAGCCATGAGTACGAATATTTAATTCCGTTTAACTTATTATCAAGTGAACAATACTCTAATCGATGTACCTTCGCGCTATCATCCTACATATCGCGTGTTTGTGAGGGACACCGCTGGACATACAAGGGAATATTTCTTCAGCGTAAAATACAATATTCCAATCCCAGTAATAACTTAATAATTCGCCTGAGATGTATTTATATGCTTTGCTTTCTGCATCAGGCGCGGCGGGAATAAACGGTTTTTCCACAAAAACAGCAAACGCGTTAATCCCGTTGCTTGATGTAGATTCCTTATAATGTTGAAACCCTTGTTTCCTAACTTCAGGAGGGAGATATTGTAATACACCTGTGGAAAATACGACGTCATAGATTTTATCGAGTCTGTAGTCTATAATATCGCCTTGTGTAACAGTGATAGCGACACCGTTTTCTTCAGCGTATTTTGTGGCTTTGTCCAAGCCTACTTGGGATAGGTCCATCCCAACAACATTAAATCCATTTTTTGCATAATATACGGCATCTCTGCCTTCACCGCAACCGATATCTATCAGATTAGGATGAAAATCAGGACCAGGCTTTGCGAGTTCTATAACTTTGGAACAGAGTGCTGAAGGTTTTTTGCCCCAATACAGTTCTTGTCCGCTATATCTTTGATCATAGGGATTTTCTTTCTCCATTTTTCACCCCAACCTTTTTCGATAAGTTCAGCCAAATTATATCACTACTAAAGTAATCCATCTATCCTTAATATTGGATAAACAAGGAAAAAGAGAATCTCTGTTCCTCTTTCAAGAACCAAACCAGATCATCGCGTCTCTACTAACAAAAATCGGGATGTTTGTTCAATGGTAGGTTTGTATTCCGACTAAAAGGTCCGGTATCTTTTGTGCCTGAAGTTCAAGCGTGGCGTTAGGAAACATAAAAGGAACGTTTTAGCTGGAGATTAATCTGATTTGTTTACGTACTTTAATCCTCTCAATGCGAACACTGTATCTACCAAAGCTATAGAAAGCAAAATAACCGCCGAATAAAAACAGGTCGAAGCTAACCAAAAGAAGACTCCTCTCGATATACTCTCTGGGTCTAAAGATAAGGAATCTATGTCTATTGCGCCTATCATATCAACTAGCTTGATTGTTATTATGAAAAATATAAAAAGAATTACAGCTAAAGCGTATTTTTGTGCGGCTGATATAAATTCTGCCTTGATGTATTCTTTTAAGTTAATTCTGCTACTCACCAATGTAACAAGAAAACCTGCTAATGAAATAAACGAAGAAATCAACGTGAATTGCATTGTTTGTTCAGAATTTCCATTCTTGGAAATTACCGTCGTTAAAGTGTAAATTGAAAGTGCTGTCCCCGCTATAACATAAAGGATATATTTAACTTCAAACAATATTTTGTTTTCTCGAAAACTCTGAATCATGTTGTTTCTAAAATAGCCAGTCTTTACAACAATGAATACTAATGCGTAACCAATACAGCATACGTCTATTGCTGACCATGAAATATCACCTGTTTTAACAAGAGAGTATGTTTCAAAAACTGCTATTAATAACCCAAATACAACGGCAAGGTATTTTAAATACCTGTTTGTTTTTTGTTGTTTTTGTTTCCATTGTGTAAATGTTTCCATTAGCATTCCTCAAGGTTATGACCTTATTGTTTTCTCAACTCTTCCTTAATTGCTTCTAATGCTTTTGCTATTCTTGCCATTATACGGTCGGGATGGTCTTGGGTAACCAACATCTTACTAGCCACCCAATCATCGGTCACTTTTTTTATTGATATTATTTCGTTTAATTCGTAATCCAGACCATTCGTAGATTTGTATTTGAATCTCGCTTCCACTTCAGACACATTTTCTCGTATCTTATTAAGATTAAAGCGGTCTTGAGTACTGCCCCCATTAATTACGGGGAAACCAAATTCTTGATACTGACCAGAAATTAATGACGGATAACTCCATGGGAAGGATGCCAAACCATTCATGTTTTTTGATTCTATCTTTCCATCAATATCGGTTGCTACACCGCTTCCCACATTCATTATTCTCAATTTCAATGAGTTCGCTTCCCACGCTATTAACTGGAAATTCAAAACAGGGCGGTGTAATTCTTCTCTATCTTTCTCCATGTTTTTAACCATTCGTCGTGTCTCCCAAGCGTACCATCCAGTTATACAAACTAATATGGTTGTAACAACAACTTGTATCCAATCCCCAACATTCATTCGTTCCTCCAATAATCTACCAGGAAATTTCTAATATTACTTTCCACCAACTATAAGAATATTCATCATTGCGACATTGTAATGCCAATGACGTTAAATTTCAAGAGTAATTGAAGTTAAGAATTAAATAGGTAGGAACAAAAATATTCTCTTCAAAGCGAGCAATTTACGCTTAACTATTGAGGGAATCAGAGAGAAAATAGAATTATGGGAATGTTTTGGAAGATGCGCGGACAAAAGCGGCAAAGTGCCTTGAAATTGCACAGATTGTATGAGTTCGAGCGGACGTTTGACCTGTATTTGCAAGGTAAGACAAGCGCGGACCACGTTACCCAAAGAGCAAAGGCTATGCTTGAGGCGGGTTTACCGAGGCTTCGGTAAGGAGGGTTAGACATGACAAACACGTTGAGTAGGGAACAAAAACTAAGGCTTTATAACTTCTTGAAAGGTCTACGGATGTTGGGGTTTGACGAGTGTTCTTGGGATGACCTGGCGGGCGGGCTTGCCGGTCCGACTTCGATAGGTGGCTTGAGTGAAGCGGATAGCCGGGCTTTGCGAGATTATCTTTTATCGGATGGCGCGCGCAAGATTGGGCGCGGGCTTTGGGATTGTG
>Ga0209777_10003455_pt1 | contig 19592 bp, 15 predicted proteins | sample FrelakmetHBP12HB_FD_187147 | JGI IMG/M metagenome (GOLD analysis project Ga0209777, IMG submission 187147) | Freshwater lake sediment microbial communities from the University of Notre Dame, USA, for methane emissions studies -HBP12 HB (SPAdes)... | ecosystem: Environmental > Aquatic >...
CATACAATCCCAAACAACCACTGACAATAGCAGCTGCCGTTCCCAGGGTGTACATAAGCAGACTCCTGGACGGCATGGGTTCTTTTGGATCTCTAGGCTTTCTTCGCATGATGTTGGCGTTGGCGGGTTCCACTGCCAGCCCCATGGCTGGAAACTCCTCTGCCACAACATTTATCCAAAGTATCTGAGCTGCAAGCAATGGAATCGGTAACTCCAACAATACGCCCAAGAAGATGGTCGACAACTCTGCAAAGCTGACAGATAGTAGATATGAAGTGCCCTTCCTTATATTATCGTAGATCCTTCGACCTTCTTCGATTGCATTGATGATGGTGGCAAAGTTGTCGTCGGCAATAACCATATCAGAGGCCTCCTTTGCTACCTCTGTTCCAGTCCTTCCCATTGCCACTCCGATGTCAGCTGCCTTTAGAGCTGGAGCGTCATTGACTCCATCGCCAGTCATGGCAACGATGTGTCCCTTGGTCCTGAAGGCTTCCACTATTCGCACTTTGTGCTCTGCCGTCACCCGCGCAAATACAGATACATCATCTATCCGGACAAGGAGGTCTTCATCGCTCATCTTCTCGAGCATACTTCCATCGATGACATCCCCTTTTCCAATTTCTAGCTCTCTGCTTATTGCTCTGGCAGTCAACTGATGATCACCTGTGATCATGACCGGCCTTATGCCTGCGAGTTGACAGGTGCGAATCGCTTCAAGGGCCTCTCTCCTTGGCGGGTCCATCAATCCGATTAGGCCAGCAAAAACCAGCTCTGCTTCGACGTAATCCCTCTCCAAAGGCTCATCAGGACCGATGTGCTTCCAGGCCAAAGCAAGAACCCTCAGGGCTTTATCGGCCATATTGTCTGCAGTCTCATAGATCTTCTTGCGATCTTCATCTCTCATCGGCCTTATGCCATCAGGATGCGTGATGCAAGTGCAGCGATCGAGGACAACCTCAGGCGCTCCCTTCATGGCGACAACCATGCCTTCATCTTCGGATCCGCACACGGTGGTCATCCTCATGCGGTCTGAGTCGAAGGGGTATTCGACCATCTCGAGGTATTCGTTCTGCGTCTTTTCGAGAATGCCCGACTTTTTGGCTACGACTAGGAGCGCGCCCTCTGTCGGATCCCCGACTATGCGCCATTTGCCATTGGTCCGCTCAAGATTCGCGTTATTAGAGAGTACTCCTATCTTTAGCAAGAGGGCGATGTCGTCTTCTTTCGGATTTATGGCAACGCCGTTTTGCCGAAACTCTCCTTCTGGGTTGTATCCGGAGCCTGTTACCTCTAAAGCACGATAAGTGTGAATCTGGCGAACAGTCATCTCGCCTGTCGTCAGGGTGCCGGTTTTATCTGCGCAAATAATTGATATCGAACCCAGAGTCTCGACTGCCGGCAGGCTCCTGACTATTGCATTCTTTCTGGCCATAGCCTGGGTGCCGAAGGCTAAAGCTAGGGTTACAACAAAGGGCAATGCCTCAGGCACGCCTGCAACAGCCAGAGCAATGGCAGTAATCAGGGTATCCATAATTGGGTTGCCGCTATTCAAACCCAGGAAAAAGACTGCCGCCGATATAACCAGTACAAGATAAGCCTGCCGCTTAGCAAGGTGCTCCAGCTTTACTTTTAAAGGGGGCTCGACCTCCTTCTCTCCAATCATTCCCGATATCCGCCCAATCTCCGTGTCTTTGCTTGTGGCAGTTACCACAAATCTGCAGTTGCCGTAAGAGACAAAGGTACCCATAAAGACCATATTTTTCCTGTCTGCAAGCGGCGTCTCCTCGGATAGAGGAATTGCGTTTTTTTCTGCGGGCTGAGATTTTCCAGTAAGTTTTGTCTCGTTTACCCCTACAGATATCCCTTCGGATAGAGGAGCAACATCTTTTTCTATAGGCTGGGATTCGCCGGTCAAAGATGCCTCTATGACCTCGAGAGATGTCCTCTCGATGATCCGTCCGTCTGCAGGTACCTTATCGCCAGCCTCGAGAAAGACCACGTCCCCAGGTACAAGATTCTCGGCAGGAATGGCAATCAACTCTGCATCTCTGAAGACGTTGGCCTCGGGAGCTAAAATTTCTCTTAGCGCTTCCATCGATCGCTCAGCTCTATACTCTTGCAAGAAGCCAATCAAGGCTACAAGGAGAACGATGCCTATTATAACGTAGGCGTTGTGGGTTTCACCGGCTATGTAGGAGATAAGTGCCGCGAAAATTAGCACAAGATTCAGATATTCTTTGAACTGCTTGAGGAAAATCCGAGATGGCGATGGTTTTGAACGACTCTCAAGCAAATTTGGGCCGATCTGTGCGAGCCTAATGGCCGCCTCATCGATGCTTAAGCCCTCAGCTCTCGAATCGAGCCGCGCCAAAGTCTCCTCAGCAGTAATGGAATGCCAGTGGATCATTTGCCTCACTGATTTCATCGCCTCATCCAAACTCCTCTGAAATTCATAGATCGAAAATTACGTCGATCGGAGAAATAGTTATCTCGTCATCAAAGGTTTCAAGAATAATCGCGAAGTATCAACGAATAATCCTGCCAAACGCCAATGGTTATTCGTTGGATCATCTACCCCAAAAAGGTTCCTTCTTGCGTTTTATGGCCATGAAGTTCTCCAGCGTCTCTCGCTCGTCCTCTGCTAATCTAGGCTTGAGTTCCTGCTCCACAATCCTGGCATGCTTTTCCGGAATATTGACGTAGAGTATATCTCCTTCGTGGATCTGGCGTCCTACAGTTGGTCCATCAATGGCCACCGCCACCTCCATGCCAACAGTTGCAGATCCTATGTTCTCATTATGTTCCTGAATGCCCTTTACTATGCCAGCCACTGCCCCGTCGTCTCTTATCAGCGGGACCTGAGTCCTGATCACACCACCTATAACCTGCACCCCGACTATGGCTGGCTTGGATTGTCGAAATACGCAGTCCGGCAGTATCCTTATGGCCCCCGGCCTAATGACCGCTTCGAGCCTCTCCTGTTCCATCTTCATCTTCTGCTCGTCTACCCATGTATCATAGTTCTCGAGGATCGAGTAAATCACATCGCTTTGGAACACGGGAACTGATGTCTTTTGGATCTCTGAGATAGCATCGGGCAGGATCTCGATGTTGAATCCCAGAATAACCGATAAGATCCGGTCTTTTATCATGCTGGCCCTGATAACGTCCTTCCTGGATATCGGTCCAACATCAGCGGCATGGATAGGAATTTTCTTCGCATTCAGCTCGCCAACCAAGGCCTCCAATGAGCCAATGGTGTCGGCCTTCAGAATTACCCCTTCGTTTTCGGTATCGATCCTGACCGACTCCAACTCCGACTTCATCTGCTTGGCAAGTGCATCTACATCCTCTGAAGTTTCTATTACCCTTACGGTTGAACCTGCAAGGGCACCCTCCAGCTTGGGACCAGCCACCTTAACTCCACTAGCGGCCACCACTTGCTTAACAGGGAGAAACCTCTCTTCGCTTCTGATCTCTGCCAGAGGTTTGGGCTTTAGCAGAGCCCTAATCTTTGTGACTATAGGTTCGCTGGCTGTGCCTACCAAGACGGTGTCACCAACCTTGATTACACCATCGTACAGTATGACATCTAGGGTGGTTCCCAGACCCCTCTCCTCTTTGACCTCCAGGATTGTGCCAACTCCGGGACCTGATGCAGTGATCTTCAGGTTATCCTTCAGGAATCTCTGAGCCAGACCAACCAGAACCATCAGCAGATCAGGAACCCCTTCTCCGGTCAGGGCGCTTATGGGCACGATCCCCACGGTCTTTGTGAAATCCCGGATTCTGTCATACCTGTCGCCATCGAACCCGTACTTGTATAGCTCCCCCACCAGCTCGTAAAGCTTTGTATCCAGCTCCTCCACAACTCTTTCGTTCTGGGCCTTGAGTGTTTTGGCAAAAGAAGAGTTCTTTGAAGAACGCCACCCGGCAATCCTGTCTATCTTGTTTGCAGCAACTACAAAGGGCGTTTTGTAGCGCTTAAGAATTGTGAGGGATTCTATTGTCTGAGGTTGAAACCCTTCGTTAATATCGACGATGAGAACTGCAAGGTCGGCCAGAGAGCCGCCTCGACTTCGCAAGGATGTAAAGGCATGGTGTCCAGGAGTGTCTATGAAAAGAAGTCCTGGCACCTGGATATCCGCTCCAAAGTGCGAACCGCAGAAGTCCTGGATTACGTTTAGGGGCACCTCGGTGGCTCCAATGTGCTGAGTTATGGCCCCAGCCTCTTGATCCACGACCGCCGTTCCCCTGATCTTGTCCAAGAGCGAGGTCTTGCCGTGATCTACGTGGCCCATGACAACAACGATTGGGGTTCTGATGTTCGAGTCTGGAACCCCTTTGGTCTTGACTCCCTTCTTAGACTTCTGCTGCATGCCTACGGCTCCAAGAGATTTTCTAAAAATGTATTTTAATTTTGAAGAATTTAAATTTTCTGCTGTGCAATTCAATGTAAAGCGGCGGAGGGAGCCCCGTCGCTTACTCGTACAGCCATGTCTCGTCTATTCGCTTATAGTCCAGGATCTGTGTATCAGCAAAGTGAAGGGCGATCTCTCTGGCTGCAGACTCCGGCGAATCCGATCCATGGACGACGTTTCGGCCCGTCTCAATCCCCAGGTCACCCCGAATGGTTCCCGGAGAGGCATCAGCCGGATTGGTTGAGCCATTCAGCTTTCTCATGGCCGCTATTGCACCTTTGCCCTCGACAACCATGGAAACAGATGGCCCTGATATGATGAAACCCACAAGATCGTTGAAGAATTTCTTGCCTTCGTGCTCTGCATAGTGTGCTTTGGCCTTATCTAAGGGCATAACCGCTAGCTTCATGGCCACGACCTTAAACCCTTTCTGCTCTATTCGTCGGATTATCTCCCCCACCAGGCCACGCTGAACGCCGTCAGGCTTGACCATGACGAAGGTTCTCTCCAGGTTCAGGCCCCCTTCCTGGCCCACTTGATGTGCCTGGTCACTCTACCAAGGGCCTGGTTGTTCTCGCACTTGGTCGAGCAGAAGTAATAAACAGTGCCATCCTTCCTGGCATATAGCTTACCTGTCCCCGGCTCAATCGTCTTATTGCAGAACGAGCACTTTCTATCTTCCATTCACCTCACCTGCTCGTCAGCTTCTTGGCCTCTCTGGCGGTCTCCAGTAGCATCAGGACATCGCCCATCCTGATGGGACCCATGCAGTTCCTGGTAATAATGCGGCCTTTGTTGCTTCCTTCCAAGATCCTGCATTTGATCTGAGTGGCCTCTCCGTGCATCCCTGTGGTGCCGATGACCTCGATTACTTCTGCTGGAACTCCGTTCTCTTCCACCATTTCGAGATCACCTACTTCAGAGCCTGTACTTTCTGAATTATCTCTTCGACCAGCTCTTTGCCTTTGCCCGGCTCGACTATTGCTGCTGCGGCACTCTTTACGCCCAATCCAACTGCAGAGCCTATCTCTGTCTGCTTCTTGACGTAAATGTAAGGCGTCTTCTTCTCCTCGCAAAGAGCTGGTATGTGGGCCACTATCTCGGGAGGTTGAACATCTTCGCCAACGATGACCAAGCGGGCAACTCCACGTTCTATGGCCTTGGTGGCCTCATTGGTTCCTTTCTTTACCCTGCCGGTATCCCGGGCCAGCTCAAGAGCCTCGAGAGACTTGGCAGCCAGCTCTGCTGGAACATCAAATCTTACGTATATCGGTCTAGCCATTGTTAATTCTCCTTCAGGGCTACCATCGCCCATCATCATTCATCGCAAAAGTGCCTTTCGGATTAGATGAGGCTAATGCTCATTGTGTAAAAAGGTTGCGCTACGGCTTGAGGAAAGCCGTCAGTGCATCCTTCAGCTTGCTAGAGTCTAAAGTTCCTGAGACCTCAGTCACTCCACCTTTCGAAGACGTGGCGAGGCCGTACTGGTCTGAGATCCCTTTGGCCCTCAGCGCAGTTGCACTGTCCGGCTTTAGGTACTTGACGGACAGAGTGAATCCGTTTTCAACTCTGGTGACTCCCAGGTAGAACTCCTGGTATGTTCCAGAGGGACTTGTCTTATTACCGCTAAGACTCGCTATCTGCAGATCTGCCTGCTCGCCAGAGGGCAACGTAAACTTATCTGTAGGCAGGCCGCCGGACACGACATCCAGGACGCCTTCCAGGGATTTCTGGGGCCCGAAGAGGACCGGTCTGCCGAGAACGATTTCGTAATCCGAGCTTTGGGGTATCATCATGTAACCATCGTAGGGAACCACTAGGCTGTTGTAAGCTACCCTGTAGGGTTTGATCCAGTGGAACTCAGCTGAACTACCATTGAAGTAGGCTGCACCCAACCGCTCGATCTTGTTCTGGTAGATCCTGTCTCCATAGCTCAGGCCGATGGTCGCTGGCAGAACTTCGCGTGCCGCATCAGTGAGATTCTGTGATCTGCTAAGATCTATCCAATAGGCAAAGCTCGTGTTCTCCGGGGACATCTTGAGCAAATCGTCAAGGCTGTTGAAGCCCAAATCTACGAGCTTTCCTGGGACTCCGAAAATATCGACTGAAACTTGTCCCGTGGCAACACTATCTGTTTCATCGCCGCCGCGCATTATAAAGCTCGGGAAAGCCGATAGGATCATCATCACCCCGATGAAGATCGCCAGTGCTGTGAGTCCTTTCTTCTGATTCATCCGCAAAAGAGACGAGATTATGTTATTTAACCCTTGTCAGGGAAGGGAGGTTCGTCCTGGCAATAGCTCCTGTTTAGGCGCAGGGCCATCTCGGCCTTCTCTAGCTCCCTTCCGAGATAACCTGCGTGGTCCAGGCGGGTCACCAATCCCAAATCGATCAGAGTGTTGAGGATGTCTTTGGCGCTGGTGTCCACGACCTCGATCTTTGGGTGACTGGCAACTATTTTCTCATCGGCGATATGTATTCTAAAGCTGCCGGCAGGATCCATCTCATATGCGTAGTCTGTCTTGGCAGGAGTCCAATAGTTCGAGACTTTTTCCTCGGGCCTGTGCCTCTTTTCCTTCAAAACCAGAAGGTTGATGCCCAGATCCTTGGGAGGGCTTTGGCGGTGGTCGGCCAGCGTCATCATCTCCGACGCAGTTTTGAGCTCCCTGATGCTGCCTTTTGTCTTGGGGCTGTACTCAGGAGTGAACAGTATGCTGGCACCTAGCTCTGACCCGAGGGCGGCCAGAATGGCGTTTGCTCCTATGCAGTCGGCGTCCAGAAGCTCCGTAACGTTCCCGACGCCGAAGAACAGTGGAGTGTCCGGATTTGATCTTTTGAAATCGATGTAGCCTTTTATGGAAGCGGCCAGGCCCTGAAGTGGCGGGCTTAGCACCGGATCGGCGATGATTTGGATGCCCATAATCTCTGCCGCCTTCATGTTTTCATCCAGGCTGATTTGTCCAGGCCCGGGTATTACCACCACTGGAATGCCCTTCCGGGCCAAAGCCTCGCCAATCAAGTTGATGTTCTCCGCGTTTAAGCTGAGCACAAAGTCAGCGCCGGCCTCGATCCCTGCCAATATGAGATCCGGCTGGACTGTGTCGATGCTGATAGGCAGGCGGGTTACCTTGTTAGCAGCTTTAACCGTTCGGGCAACCTGGTCTGATGTGGCATCCAGCGAGACTCCCAGGTCTATCATGTCAGCTCCCTGGGATTGGTAGTCCGATATCAATCTGTCTAAAGCGGCTTCGTTCATCCGGGTCGCGTCAACGACTTCAGCTAGCACCTTCATCCTCGAGCTGCCACCGATCTTGACGCCCTTGATGGTAATGGTCGCTTCGGCCTCAGCCTCCATCATCTCTAAAGTGGACAAGGCATCTTTTCTCATCCTGCTCTCCAGCAGGACGCAAGCAGGAATGGAGGTGGATAGCTCTACATTGCCCAGGTGGCTTAGCACAAATCCGAGATCAGCGGCGTGCTTGGGCCCGAGGCGGATCTTGGTGCCCAGGGTCTCCTCGGCTTTTCGGAAGTCTGCTGTTGCAGCTCCGGGGATCAGGATCAGGTCGTATCCTTTAGGCGCAGCTTGCAGTAGCATCTGTGGAGTAATGAAAGCAGCGATGTCCACGTCCAGCACCAGCACGTCCGCACCATCCGCGGAGGCCCGGACCAGATCCTGAGCCAGCCTGCCCGTGACAGCGAGAACCTTCATGGCCGTAGAATTTACCTTCGGGCTAAAAGCTCTATCTGAAATCCCCGAAGATGCATATAATAATAATTAAATTAATTTATATTATAGTTAAAATATAGTAACTGCACTGATAAATTCTTGATACGACTAAATAGTTTCGCGCAGCAATCACAAAGATGATGGGTGGCATTATAGCTACAAAAGTGACACGCCAAATCCGGTCTGTGTACGGCCCGAGGATCATTGCCATTACCGCTTTTGCTCTTGAGGGTGACCGTGACAAGTGCCTGAAAGCCGGTATGTACGATTACATAAGCAAGCCAGCTGGATGATCTCAAAGAGGCTTTAGAACGCTTTAGCCCCACCTTGCTCAGCAGTTAGGAATGGAACTTTCGACCAAAAAAGTGAACAGCACTGTGATCCTCATCCAGCGTCACAGTGCTTCACTTGGTCTACCTCCAGCTCCAGAGGCTCTCCCACCTCGAAAGAGGTCACTCTTCTGACCCGGCCAACGCCAGCAAGCTGGAGCTGGACTCGGGCAGCCTGAGCCTCTCTCTCTTCATAATAGTCTTCGTTTGACTGGATAACCCTATGAGTTATAGTCTGAATTCCCATGACGCTGGCTATGAGTCCATTTGTTCCCAGGAGTATGTCCGGAGCACTGGCCTCCGTCAAGAATATCTTGTCTTCAGGCTTGGTGTTGAGCAGGGCCACGAAATTGTTGGGGCTTCGGATCTCCACGGTCCTGACTCTTGCAGCCAGAAGTTCCTTAATCACGTGTCTGGCAATTCCTGTTAGCGCGACGTAGATCATGAGCAATCACCCGTACATAGGGAATTCTTTGGTCATCTGCTGAACCTCAGGCGCGGCCGCCTTGAGCTGCTGGGAGAGCTGGTGCATTTGGACCTCGATCTGGTCGGCCTGCTCTGCCAGCTTGGTTGTACTTACCCCTAAGCCATAGATCTTGTTCAGAGTCTCCACGGCGGCTATTGCCGCCCTGGGATCCGGCTCCGCTGACGCCGTCTCGCCTAGCAGGCAAACGGCGGGCATCTTCCTCATCCGGCACTCGTTCATTATGCTCCCGGTTATGCCAGTTATAGTCCCCAGCTCGAATATCTCCGTCTTATCCTTTATCCTGTCAAGCATCTCCTTGGAGCTGACGGCTCCAAACACCCTGTGCTGTTCGCTCATCACGGTTATGCCTGCCAGACATATCATCTCCTTGGCCTTGATGGACTCTGCCCATGAGACTATCTCTTTTCCTATGTCGTAGGAGGCCAGAGGATGTATTGGTATGTCGGCTGTTATCACCACAAGCTGCTTTTCAACCTGTTCATAGATCCTTACAGGCATATTTACAATCCCGCCCAGCAGGACTGCGAGCGGCGGAAAGAACTTGGAACTCATGGCCCCCAGGTAGGTCATGTTCAGCTCGTTTACGATGTACTGGCTGGCGATGTTGCCCACGAGGCCTATTCCAGGAAAGCCCTCGATGAGAACTGGGTTCTTTACTGTAGGCTCCTTCTCCAGGATGACCTGAACATTGTCTTGATCCATAAAGAGTCATAGGTTTTTTTCCAAGATAAGCGCATCGCTTCAATGCAGTGCAATTGGGCAGTCTGCCCTCTATCCATTAGTAAAGTTTAATATTAGGGGCATGGAACGCTGATCTGTTCGATGTAGACCCAATCGATGTGAAACTATCGATTTGAAATTGTGCCCTGTAACAGAAGAACGCTGGACTAACTGCGAAAGCTGAACTTATCGGCGATTTTGTCACAAGGCCGGGCTTAATGTCTGGGATTCAAAAGGATTAGATCAAAAAAAATAATAAGGGATTAAAATGGCAGTCTCATTTAGGCAGGTAGTGGATCAGGCGAACCGCGAAGGTAGAGTATACCTGATGGAGCACGAGGTCAAAGATATCCTTGAAGATCGGGGAATCTCAACAACAGGGTCCCAGGTCGCCGGGTCCGAGGCCGAAGCAGTCAAGCTCTTCAAATCTATCGGCTCTCCAGTGGCCCTGAAGATCTTATCCCCGGAGGTTATTCACAAATCGGACGCCGGCGGTGTCAAGCTTAACCTTCGTAGCGAGGAAGAGGTCAGGAGGGCGTTCCGCCAGATAATTAGCTCCATTGGTGACAAGACTGTGACAGGAGTCTCGGTTCAAGAGATGGCAAAACCTGGGATAGAGGTGATCATTGGCGTTACCTTGGACCCAACCTTCGGCCCGGTTATGATGTTTGGCCTAGGAGGAGTGTTTGTTGAGGTTCTCAAAGACGTATCCTTCAGATCCATCCCATTGTCTGAGGCAGACGCAGAAGACATGATCGAGGAGATCGAAGGCTATGCACTCCTGAAGGGATATCGCGGCTCTGCGGCAGATGTTCCGACCCTGAGAAATCTGCTTTTGAAGATATCCGATCTGATCATGGAAAATCCGGAGATCAAGGAGATGGATCTAAACCCAGTATTTGTCTACCCTCAGGGCTACAAGGTGGTGGACGCGAGGATCATCCTCGGAGAGCCTTGGGAAAGGGCCGTGCCGGCTTTGCCAAAGCAGGACCTCCATGATCTCTTCTACCCAAAGTCAATTGCCGTCATAGGGGCTTCCGGGACCAAAGGGAAGCTAGGATGGAACGTCTTCACAAACCTAGTCTGCCATAAATTCGCCGGAAAGCTCTACCCCATAAACCCTAAGGCCGATCATATCCACGGGATTAAGGCCTACCCTAGGATAAGCGACGTTCCAGAGCCCGTTGATGTTGCCATAATTCTTGTATCGGCAAGCATTACCCCTGATGTGGTGAAGGAGTGTTGCGACTGTGGTGTGAAATACATAGTTGTTGAGTCGGCGGGGTTCGCTGAGATGGGGAGGGAGGGCAGACGACTGGAGCAGGAGATGAAGGCCATTGCTGACAGCTACGGGGTGCGACTCTTAGGCCCCAACTGCTCAGGCATCATCAATACTCACTGCAGCATGGTCCAGTCCATAGGCATAGTGGATGCCCTGAGCAAGGGCAGCATAGGCGTAGTCTCTCAGGCTGGAGTTTGCGCCGCAGGGATGCTGTGGGGGCTTCGCCAAATAATGGACTTCGGCATTGTAGCTACCATCGGGAACAAGCTGGATATCAACGAGACGGATATGCTGAGAGAGGTAAGCCGGGACGAGAATATAAACGTCATCTGCATGTACCTGGAGTCTGTAAAAGGAGGCAGGAGCTTTGTGGAAGTGGCAAAAGAGGTCACCAAGACCAAGCCAGTCATAGTTCTAAAGTCAGGGCGAACAGAAGCTGGAAAGAAGGCAGTGACCTCCCACACAGCCTCGCTGGCAGGGAACGATCAGGTCTTCTCAGGAGTCTTCCGGCAGGGTGGGATAATCAGGGCTGTAGACTACGAGCATATGTTCAACCTGGCCAAGGCTGTTTCAAAGCAGCCTCTGCCCGATAGGGATGGCGTGTTCATCATCACCTATGCAGGCTCTCTGGGTGTCATTTCAGCCGATGCTGTCACGGACAATGGGATGAGGCTATCGGACCTTGAGCCCGCGCTTAAAGAAACGCTGAAAGAACTGCTGCCGGAGTATGTGGGCGGATTGAACCCCGTGGATTACACCTTTAGCATGGATGGTGAGGCTGTCAAGAAAACCATCGAGATAGGCGTTGAGAGCGATGACGTTGGCAGCTTCATTGTAGTCCTCCAGGCAGAGATCCTTGGATCCTATGTCGATACCTTGAAGAGCATAGACTCCAAGGGCAAGCCGATAATGGCATGTGTTGCTGGCAAGGAGTTCGCCATGGAGGACGTGGTAAAGATGGAGAAGGCGGGCATCCCCGTTTATTCAACCCCAGAGCAGTGCGCTGATGCAATCTCAGTCATGTTCAGGCACGCGAAGAGGATTAAGCGTCAGAGATACGAGTAGCTGCGGATCAAACCGATTTACTGACTTCACTTAGCTCCAACCTTACGATCATCTGCTGCCGCTGTGAACTCTTAAGGATGATCCACTCCTGGCATAGCCCGAGGTCATGCTCAAGTTCTTGTGATTTGGTCATCCTATCAGGCCAAAGATTTTTCTCCCAGATCAGAGAGCTTGGGCGATATGGGGGTTTGGCGCTGGTGGATATATCTGAGCCGCCCCATGTAGTCTCGAATGCAATGATAGGTAGAATTCATAGGGTTCTTCATCACTAAGAAAGCTTTTCCCAAAGAGGTCGTAACAAGGACTTTCGAATTTCTGTTCTCGGGCTTCAATTGCCCGCTGGGTAGTCTCGTAAGGAACGTGGCCTGATCTGAAGAATTTTTCTCCGAAGATAGTACATGGATTCGTTATATTGGATTCTGGAAGAAGAACGATTCTGCAAAGCCGGAAGATATCACCTGGAGATATGGCTCTCCGTTGTGATAATAGGTCCTCCGCTGGGATATTTAGTTCTTCTTTCAGCCGGGTTTCGGCATAAGCGTTCCAGTCCTGCCCCAATCCAGGAACAGCTAATGCAACAGAGTTGAAAATATAACGAGAGTTATTATTTGGAATTTCATATCGAGCTCACCTCTCCAAATCAATCTTAATTAAGCTCAGAATCTCGCAACCATAATGAGAATAGACACGAAACATCATATCCGTAATGCGATCCTTGAGAATTTTGAAGGAAGATCCTTTCTGGGCGAGGTCTAACGTATGATTCCAATTCTTTCTAAATGCCGGACACTCCATATTTGCAAGGAACCTATTCCTGAACTCGGACTGGGTTGGCCTAGATGGGTATATTGCCACTTGTCCGTAGCCTGCATAGTTATTCCTCATTATCCTAATTTGAAGGGCTGCACTGGGCTTCTGAAGAATCCTTCCCCAAAGTAAGGTAATACTGATAATGAAATCCTGGAGAAAGTGAAGAGATCGGGCTAGAGAAGAAGATAGGGCCGATGAACCATGATCCGATCTCTCCCTAATTCGAGCCAGGATCGGCGAACCAAGATCCTGCTTCGCTGTTGTCCGAGCCTAAATCAAGCCATCTGCTCCTGCAATGCCGATAATGCCATTATCGATAACAGCATCTTTCAAGAAGAGATCGGATTTATTATGCAATAAGGACAAGAATGGATAGGGGATTGTATATCCCCTCAACTCAAGCGAGGCGATTCCGATTTATTTGATCATCCAGGGAGTGCTCAAGGTGGCCGAGCTGCTGCCTTGGCCAATTCTCAGAGACGACTTGGACTGCGCGTACTTCATGTTGTTCTCGAAGTTTCCACTAAAATCCGTTTGTGGCGGAATGAAATTTACTTTTCCGCTGCTATTGATCGTTTCTGTCGGTTTCTGCGTTGTGGGTTGCAGCGATGTAGCGCTTGTGTAGAATCCTTCACCCAGCTGTGGGAAGTATGGCGCATTGATTATCTCAAAGGGAGACAGCTCTGATGGCTTAAAGATCGGAGCCTTGAACTGGAATTGAGTCCCTATTTGCAGGAAATCTGGCATCTGGTTCTCCCATATGGTTCCGCTAACCATCGTGTTAATTGTACAGAGGATAGCGATTGTGAGTAGGTATTTTATCTTTGTCATAGTTTCAGTTTCGTATCAGCAGAGGATTTAAAGCTATCTGATCAAATAAAGAAGTGAAAGTTTCAACGCCTATTGCTTGAATATCTTCATTACGCATCCACCATCGACCTCTTCAGACTCCATTGACAGGCCCAGTTCAGAGAAGACCTTTCGCCAGTGGCTCTCACGACATGTCTTGCAGTGTTCTTTAGCGATCAGAGTTGCGCCAAGCCTTGAGAATGCACTGGCACCCTCCAGAAGGGCACACCTGCTGCGCCTTATCTCTACAAATCCTTCTCCCTCTGTTACCTCAACGATGCTTCCGAAGAGGTTCTTCTCGTTCGTGGCTATAGCAAGGGCAATGTCCAAGTTTGAGGCTAGTCCAATTCTCTTGAAGATCGCAGCCATCTGTCGAGCTCCAAGCTCCTGGAATTCCCTCAGACCCTTTTTTCCCAGCCTTCGGGCTATGTAGCCGCTGCTTCCATAGAAGCTCCCCATCCACATTGCGACAACACGTTGCTGGATCTGGTCGAGAGGTATCTCCGGGACATCAGTCATGCGGTGAAGGTTTGATCGAGGGCGATATAACACTTCTGTGGCCTAACTACCATCTACTAGGGTGACTAGGACGCGAAATGGCGACGGTTCGATTCTTACCTAAGATGCCTGAGCATCGATTCTGCTTTTAAATTAGAGTTAACAATCAGAATTCCTTTTTCTTCATGTTATATATGATTTCAAGAAATAGCTAGTGATAATGATGATGAGACAGATTGAGAAGTACTTAATAACTGCAGCGACTCAATATTACGGGATTTGCTGAACCAATATTGAATTGATTTCTTGTCCGTCTGTTTCCATCATCAAAAGGAGACACCTTATGAGACGCGGAAAAGCAGAAATTGCAAAAAATGTGCTGTCCATATGCAAGCAAGATGCTACAAAGAATCGAATTATTTGCCTCGCCAATCTTAATTCCAAGACTGCAAATGCTCATCTGAAATGGCTTATGGACCGTAATTTGATAATGAAGGAGGAGAACTTCTTTAGAATAACACCAAAGGGATCCGAATTGTTGTCAAATCTCAGAGATGTGTCTCCGCTCCTAAGCCCAGAAATCAAACAAATGCGCCAAGCTGCTTGTAGCGCTAAATAAAATACCGGAATGATTGACGTCAACGAAATCGTCTTGCAGTTATAGTCCTGGTATGGTTATGTTCATAGGCATACTGAAAGCTCATGAACAAGGTTATTTCTTTGGGCATGGTATCAGTTCGTGAATTGTACATTTCATTCGCGACCATTAAATCTGCAATTGCATTGATCATGGTTTCCCATTTATTAGAATCACTCTATCTTCTTGGATGCCGCCTCTCTCTCTTTGCTACAGGGGTGTGCAAGAACCGATTGTGAGCACTGGATTCCCTGAGTAGCGTATCGAAATCATATAGCTCTTAAGAAAGGGTTGACATGGACGTGAGGTGTGTATGCAAATTGACGATTGATGCGCCAAATCTAATCATCCAAATCCAAGAACGTGAATGTATTTTGCAGGTTAGACAGCAATTCGACTCCAGCCGATGTTATTTTAAAGTATTTCCATTATTATTCTACTATCATTTTGCGATCAATGAGCCCTCGAAAATAGATTTCAGCATTCTTGAAGTTGAGATTGGCTTTGTATACAATTTTGATCTTCTTAAGTTCCGTCTTTGCATGCAAGGAGTATGCTTTGGATGATCTGTAATTTGTCAGGCTTCATGAGGTGCGCCTACGTCAGGACCTTGGCGATTTGAAGTGGTTGGGTTATGCGCCCCTACAGAATATCGAGAGCAGCTCTTCGTGGGATACGACCTTTCTGGTCGTATTTTATTAATACATCTTCGGGATGACCCGTCATCCCGGTGCAAACGTCACGATATGTTGGGTTTGGGTAAGTTCCACCTGCATATCCTACGGTTGTTTCAATAACTCCTTTGCCCATTTGAAAATCGACTCCACACCCCAGAAACGACCGGCTGCAAAAGTGGCCAGCTCGTATGTTGAAGTATCTTTATCGCTCACGACATACTCATATCGTCTTGAGAGAATTTAAAACCGCTGGTATTGCATCAGAATCTGAGATAGACTTGTTCCAAACGTCTGAGGTTGTCAAGACAGAATGAATCGCTCTACACCCGATCACATCTACCACAAAGATTAAACCATCCTTCAATCATCCCATTTGATCAAAGAATTGCCATATTTAACGAACTTAATCAAGAATTATTAAACATAATTAGATGTCATCAATGGTTACACTCGAAGATCTTCGACAAATCGTCGGCGATAGGGCAACAGCCTCGACGACTGAGCTATTCTGTTATTCCTCTGATGCATCTTTGGTAGCAGGAAAGCCTGATTATGTAGTTCGACCGAAGAGCACATCCGAGGTCTCCCAGATACTCTGCTTAGCCAATGAATTCGAGGTCCCTGTGACTGCCAGAGGTGCTGGAACAGGACTTGCCGGAGGAGCCGTTCCGGTCAAAGGAGGCATCGTCCTCGACATGTCTGGAATGAGCAGGATAATCGAAATTGATATCGATAACCTCCAGGTGACTGTCGAGCCAGGGGTTGTTCCGGATAGACTAAACGAGGCTCTAAAGCCTTATGGATTCTTCTTTCCTCCGGACCCCGGAAGTTCTGCCTTTTGCACATTAGGCGGTTTAATCTCCAATAACGGAAGCGGCATGCGCTGTGTCAAATATGGAACATGCCGCAACTATGTTCTCGATCTGGAAGTTGTTCTGGCAGACGGCCGCATAATCAACACAGGATCTAGGATGCTAAAATCATCTGCAGGATACGACCTAACCAGACTCTTAATAGGAGCTGAAGGGACCCTGGGAGTGATAACCAAGATTGTGCTAAAAATTGTTCCTCTTCCCAAATATAGAAGGCTGGTAATTGCCTCTTTTGAAAAGGCAGAGATCGCCGGAAAGGCAGTAATAAAGACGTTCTCTAGCGGCATAATTCCCTCTGCTTGTGAGATACTTGACAGAACCACGATTAAGGTATTAAGGCGCTGTGACCCGGTATTGGTCCTTCCGGAAGGCGATGTCATCCTATTCGAGGTTGATGGAACCGCAAGTCATGTTGAAGAGTCAGCACAACGGATCTTGGAAGTTTGCTCCCCATTGGCATCTAGCATCCGGATAGCTTCCAACCAAATGGAGATGTACGAAATATGGGCAGCGCGCAGACTAGTAGGAGCTGCCGTGTCTAGGCTTGATCCAGTGAAAAGTCGAGTCTATATTGGGGAGGATGCTGGAGTCCCTATGAAACAGATACCGAATTTAATTAAAAGGGTCCAGGAGATATCTGAAGAGTTTGACATTCCTGCCATGAAGTACGGCCATATCGGAGATGGTAACCTGCACGTCGCTATGTTCATTGATATTACTGACAAATCGCAACGTAAACGGCTGATGGAGGCGGCAGACAGAATTCATAAGGCAGCGATCGATTTGGGTGGAACGGTGAGCTGTGAGCACGGAATCGGCAAGGCCAAAGCCCAGTACATGGAAGATCAGTGTGGTCCAGCCATGGAGACTATGAGAGCGATCAAAGCAGCCCTGGACCCAAAAAGGATCCTAAATCCTGGAAAACTGGGTTTGTGATATATTGAAAAATTCAGAGACGAACTTCGATCTGCGATCCATCCAAAAATGCGTTCGCTGTGGGACTTGCCGGTCCGCCTGCCCTGTCTTCGAGGAGCTGGGATGGGAATCGAGAAATGCCCGAGGCCGCATGCTGGTGATAAAAAGACTAGCTGAGGGAGACGATTTCTGTTCAGATGACCTTGACAGCCTTTACACCTGTACAACCTGCGGAATCTGCACTGAAAACTGTCCTGTTGGAGTAGATCCTCCAAAGTATATCGAAAATGCCCGGAGGGTTCTGGTATCCTCAGGCGCAATGACAGACAAGCAGTCGGATCTAAGCGAGAATGTTAACTTTAGCGGCAATGTATTTGGGGAGTCCTCACCGAGGATGGCTTGGCTCTCAGACCACAGTGGATTGCCGGATAAGGCCGATTTCGTGTACTTTGCTGGTTGTTTGGCTTCCTACAGGTATCCAAAGATAGCTGCCAAGACCTTCAACCTTCTGCGGTGTTTTGGAGCAAGTTTGCTTCCTGATGAAAAATGCTGCGGATCTCCTCTGTTGCGAACGGGTTTTGATGCGAACATTCTCATAAAATCCAACCTCAAACAGATGGCGGACATGAAGGCCAAAACAGTTATTACCGGCTGCGCTGGTTGTCATACCACTCTAGAAAACAGCTATTCTAAGGAATTCGAGGTAGTGAGCGTTCCGGAGTTTCTGGCGGAGCATATAAACGAGCTGGATTTAAAACAATTGGACCTTACTGTCACCTACCATGATCCATGTCACTTGGGAAGACGACACAAGATCTACAATGAGCCGCGCAAGGTTATAGAGGCAATCTGCAAGCTGAAGGAGATGAAGTCCAACTACAATCAATCTAGGTGCTGTGGTGGCGGCGGAGGCGTGCGATCAGGATACAGTGAGATATCCCTCATGATGGCAAGAAAAAGGCTCTTGGACGCTCCTTTGGACGTCGATTACATCGTCACTTCCTGTCCACTCTGTATCAGAAACCTAAACGATGCAGGAGGAGATGGGAAGGTCATTGATCTAGTCGAACTCGTTTCGATGGCAATTCAGGATTGAGGGAGATGAAAAATTGTTGGATATTGGTTGTCCATTTGCCACGTTCTCCGGCAGGTTAGCAGGCTACCCCTTGAAGCAGCTAATGGTGTAACAATGAGCCAACGACCACCAAGACCAGAAGGACTGCACAAAGGAAAAAGAGTCCGTGAATCGGCTGGATGGGCAAACCTTCTCTGGAATGCTTTGGCCTGTGCTTCATCGTCTCTTCTATCCATTTCTCGTGCTGCAACATTGCATCGCTCTTCATGATCATCGTATTCGCCTTCTCCTTAGAAGCTATCTTGAATCGAGCTGTATTAGTAATATTCGATGGCCATGGTCCGTCCAATATCTGGGCGGTTATAATTTTGGTTGGTCAGGCTGTTTCGGATCATCTTCAATAATTTTTATCCTTCCTTTCTCATCCTAACACCCCTTTCCCATATCGGCAGGCCTTCATAGAAAATCCGCAGAATCCTGTGATACGGAATATAGATTGTTCCCAAAGCTGAATCAATCTCCATTCCTCCTGCCCGAAGGCAGTGGATACAGTCCCCAGAAATGGTGGACCTATCGCTCGGGGCTCCTCTATTGATATAGTCTACGCTTACCTTGCTAAAGTCGTAATGAGGATCGTGATACAGCCGCAGAAGATGGGCGTGGCTTCTTCTCATAATCAGATAATATTAGCTGCTCGTACAGTAAACTATTTGTCATCAAGAAGGAAATGAAATCCGGAGTCTATAACCACAGATGCCCTTGGGCCGTGCGTTGGAATCCATCTCTGATGGTCCAGTGTCAAGTCCTATGCGCTTCTTTAGAAATAAAACAATTGAATGGCTACTATCTCCGCATACTAACTTGCATTGGGATGGAAAGAATTTGCAGAGACAGAATTTAGCTGCATTTTGACCAACAGGTATATCATCCAGAAGATTGATTGATAAAGTGCTGCATTCGCGTCGATTCAATCGATTTTGTTGAGATGTTTTTTGTAGCATGTTCGATTCTTTTGAATCGATACAAAAGGTAAGTGAATTAAAATGTTCGAGAGAAAATATGGTAGCAGCAGCGGTGGTAGCGGTAGCAGGGGAAGCAACAGAGGCAGCTATAACAGCGGCCCGAGAGAGATGACAACCGTAACTTGCTCAGAGTGCGGGAAAGAGACCCAAGTACCCTTCAAGCCCGACGGATCAAGGCCGGTTTATTGCAGCGAGTGCTATCA
>Ga0209777_10003456_pt1 | contig 19588 bp, 7 predicted proteins | sample FrelakmetHBP12HB_FD_187147 | JGI IMG/M metagenome (GOLD analysis project Ga0209777, IMG submission 187147) | Freshwater lake sediment microbial communities from the University of Notre Dame, USA, for methane emissions studies -HBP12 HB (SPAdes)... | ecosystem: Environmental > Aquatic >...
AGCTTTTCACACCAGTCTCCATAACTCACAAGCAGATCACGAGCCGTTTCGCTACCGCCGTGAATGTAAGCATCCCTCAGCCCGGCATACATCTTGTGAAGGTTATACCACGGAGCCCATTTTCTCCAGATGAGTTCAACATTGCCCTCGCTGATACGCTTCCAAAAGTCTCCGCTCCCGGGGATGCCCCCGAGGTAACCGTTACCGTTTGCCTTTTGGACTTGCGCAAGTTCATTGATCATGTAATCGAGGCGACGACGAAACTCTCCGTCTGAATCGGTACCCGAGGCTATCATCAGTGAAAGCGCCGAAAGGTAGTGTCCGGCGGTATGCCCGTCGAGTCCGCCATTCTCCCAGTTGCCGTACGGTCGTGCCTTGGATTCCAGTCCTGCTTCACGGCGGAATGGCGCGATCAATCGGTCGGGATTATGCGCCAGGATATATTGACGATTGATCTTGACCGCCTCGGAAAAAGGGCTCTCAAGCAGCCGGACGTCTTTCAAGGGAAATAGCTTAATCGCCTGCTCCGGCGTTACAGCAATCTTGGGAGCAGCAGCGGAAAGGGGAAAGCCCATCGTAAGAGTCAGAAAGACCGCCATATTCATTGTCGAGTTATTCGCTTTCATCGGAGTCATGAGATCCGCCCTTCTTACTGGAACGATCCAATTTCAACAGAGCATGTCGATACGGCAACTGGTCGTTGATCTGCCCCCGTATTTTGGTCCAGTGTTCAGGAGAGGATTCCACGCACCTGAACTCCACTATCCACTGGCGGTTGTTGCTTGATACAGCCTGCGTTTCGATACTGCTCCGCAAACCCTGCCGGGGCCTGATACCCCAGACTGCTGTGGGGACGATGGTGATTATAATCCATCCGCCATCGTTCCACCACCTATTTCATCTCATCAAGGTCGAGGAACAACTCTCCATCCAGCGATTCATCGCGCATCCTGCCGTTGTATGAGTTGACATACCCATTCTGAATTTGGGACATAATAAGGGTGTATTAGAAGGGCATAGTGGACAGAAAGGGAATAATATAGGAATTGTAAGCGGCTATGGAATAAGGGGTTAGGAAACTGGTCAGGGGCAGATTTTAAACCACCGACATACGGTCATTGAATCCGAAAATGGCCCAAAATATTTTTGTAGGAGGTGTCCTTCAACAATAAGGCCACATTTTTTCGGACTCGATTTGGCAAACTTGGTTCTTGTGGAGACATTTTGGTATCAAGGATTCTTGCAGAAAAGGTCCGAGGTTACTCGACCATGGATTCGTGCAGGAAAGTGCATCAGATTTGGATTTACAGATCCCTTTCATTTAGAACTGGCAAGTGCGGAAGGGGCCGACGCAATAACCTGTCGAATAGTCTCGATAGATATTTGAATACTTGAAACAAATCGATCGGCTCGAATGAAATCGGAATTCCATCATGGTGATTATTTCATCCACTGCCCCGCAAACAACGCAAAGTCCGCAAGGTCCACCCGCCCGTCGCCGTTCAAATCCGCCGACCACACGACCGGCTGCGGGACCGCCCGCAGGGTGGGATAGCTGACATTCTCTACGATTTTCCACACATTGACAAAATCCCACCCCGCCGTCGCAAAGGTCGATTGTCGCTTCATCTCGGCCGTCGTCTTGTGCGTCCCCTGCCCCATGGCTGTCCGTGAAGTCTGGAAATCCCAGAAACAACCAATGACCGTGCCCCCAAACGTCAGGCCGCAAGGAATGTTTCCACCGACGATGCCTGTGGCGTAGCAGGAGGTGATCGTCCCGGAATTCGCCCCCACCAGGCCGCCAACATCGAATTGTCCGATGACGGTACCTGTGGCATAACAGGAGGTGATCGTACCGTTATTATCCCCCACCAGGCCGCCAGTAGGATCGTATCCGCTGACGATGCCTGAGGCATAACAGGCGATGATCGTACCACCATCATTAACCCCCACGAGGCCGCCGACCCCTGCCTTGAAGACGCCGCCGAAATAGATAGTTCCCCATATATCGGCTTTGACTACACCCAGATTCTTGACCTGCCCGCCGGAGACAACCCCAAACAGGCCAACCGCGCTACTGCCCGGCTGATCGATCTTCAAGTTACTCAGGGTATGGCCGGCCCCTTCCATGACTCCGTTAAAAGAGGGAGAACCATCTCCCACTGGGGTGATGGTTGCCCCACCAAAATCCAGATCGGCGGTCAGAATAAACGATTTGTCCCAGTCGTCCGGCCGGGCTGTCAGCAACTGCCAGTCCGAAACGGATCCAATCCGGTACGGGTCCGCTGCCGTTCCGCTGCCGCCGGAATAGAGCCGGGTATAGGTCGCTGTCAGTTTCGCCAATCCGTTTACCGATACGGCCACCTGGATCGGTTCGGGTGGCCTCCAATGGACCGTTGGCTTGAACTCCACATCCCAGGACTTGGCGGGAACGGTTGCCTCGATCTGTCCGCTGTTGAGCCAATCGCTGGAGCCGACCCGGCGCCATTGCGCGCCATCCGCTACTGCCTCCAAGGGAACAATCGTCACCTTCAGGGATCCATACCCCAATTCCCACATCAGCCGCGGGTAACCCCCGGCAGGCATCCACCAGGTATTGTCAAAGTCCCACTGATTGTTCATAAAGGGGTCCGGCGTCTTCATCCAATCCGTCGGCAGGCCGTCACCCCCGGCGCTGGTGGCCTGACCGCTGGTCTGGGTATCCCAGCAACAATGACCGACCTGACCGGAATAATTTTCCCCCACCAATCCGCCGACGCCGACAGAGCTGGTTCCGCTGACGGCGCCCGCGGCGTAGCAGAAGTTGATGGTACTGAAATTAACCCCCACCAGGCCGCCAACATAGGAGGTTCCGCTGACAGCGGCCGTGGCGTAACAGGTCGTGATCGTACCGGTATTACTCCCCACCAGACCGCCGACAGAGCTGGTTCCGCTGATGGCACCCGTGGCATAGCAGGAGGTGATCGTACCGTTATTATCCCCCACCAGGGCGCCGACATAGGCCTTTCCCTTGACAGTAGCATTCGCCACGCCCAGATTCTTGATCTGCCCGCCAGAGACAACCCCAAACAGGCCAACATCGTCGATGAGCACCTGACCAACCCTCACCCTGAAGTTGCTCAGGGTATGTCCGCCGCCATCCAGGACTCCGGTAAAAAAGGTGGTGCCATTTCCCACCGGATTGAAGTTGGCCCCACCGAAATCCAGATTGGCCGTCAGGACGAAGTTTTTGCCCCAGTCGGCCGGCGTGGCGATCAAACTCGTCCAGTTCGCCGTCGTGCTGATCCGATAGGGATCGCCCGCCGTGCCGCTGCCGCCGGAATAAGTCTCTGCGCCTGCCCCGCCCAGACCAGCACACAATAGGATTAATAAACTCGCCCGCTTCATCGCACTCTCCGATCCAATTTTTAATCTTATATCTGTATTTTTTATCTTATATTTTTGATCTTCGATCTTGCTACTGTAGCCATTGCTCCGCAAACAACGCAAAGTCCGCCAGGTCCACCTTGCCGGAATGGTTGATGTCGGCGCCCTCGCAACAGGACATGCACCCACAATTGCCCGTCAGCCAATAATCGACAATTCGTGCAAGGTCACGGATATCGACAGAACCGTTGTCGTCCGTGTCGCCGGTTTTTGTTATGACTCCATATCGAAGGTAGGCCAGCTCGGCATCGTGTGATGCGAGCATTGTGGCATCTCCGAATAGAACCATGTTTGGAGTGGTTGCATTTACAGCCCCTGTCCCCAGTGAGACAACATTGTTCCCATCAATTTCGAGTTGTCCAATACTGTTTTGGATAACAAATCGATACACATGAAACCCATCGGTCGTGTTATACGGAACAAAAGAGCTGCTGTTGATGGTTAGCCAATCATAATCGTTGGACAGAATGACACCTGTGTCAGCGATCCCGATGCGAAATGTTCGTCCCTGATAATCGGATCCCCAGACGCTGTATCCGGTTCGCCATCGATCGGAGGAAAGTATATATTGAGAGGAATTGATTTTCAGTTCAAATTCAACAACAAATCCCGGGTTGACAGGAAAACAAATATAGTGATCGGTTCGGGACCAATACAGATACTGAAGGACTGTAGGTTTGGAATCGAGTACATTATTCTGTATCAACGGCTGGGTGTCAGGAGGATTGTTACGTACCGTCCAGCCCTGTTGTTCGGGAAGCGTATTTTGACCCGCATCATACCCTCCCAACCAGGTAGTATCGGTGGCTGGGCCTACCCTGACATTGTCAACACCCAACACAGACTCAGGGCCGTGAGGGTCGCTTCCATAATGCACTTCAAAACCCAACTGATATGTCCCGTCTGCCGGTAATGCATAGACAAAGCTCATCCAGCCGGGTGTTGTGGCAGTCAAAGAAAGTGGGTAATGCCAAGTGGTGTCAGGCAACTGTATGCTTACCAGGGCACTATTTCCAGGATATCCTATGTCATTTACATCAAAATAATAGTCGAACTGGAGTGTTTCACCGGCAAGGCCAACAAAACTACGGAAAATCGTGCCGGAGTTGAGGTACTCACTCGACAGCGAGGCGAAGTGAGTCCCTTCCGTTGGAAACCAGGGGCTGGTCAATGTGGAATCCCGGGGGGCCTCAGATGTCACCACCTGTACCTGCCCATCAGTCTTCCAGGCCCCCAATCCGCTTTCAAAGCCATCCGTAAAGCCCGCCCAGACACTAGACGAACACACCAGCATGACCGCCATGCCGAGTCCTATCTGAACCATCTTCTTCTTTTTCATCGTATATTTCCCTCTTACAACAAGGGTGACGGTTTGCGATCAGAATCCAGCATAACAGAGTAAGGGCAAAGGGTTAATTGAAGTCCAGGACAACACGAAATCCGATGTAGTTGTATGTGATGTTCGAGGAGCCACCGACCCGGTACGACTCACGACAGTAGGGGGCAAAGATATCCCAGTTGCCGCCGCGAACAACACGGAGGTTACCTGTTGTAGGTCCTGTTGGATTTATTACTGGGCTGAAACTGTAATAGGTCTCCGAATACCAGTCGTTACACCACTCCATCACATTGTCCGCCATATCGCACAGACCGTATCCATTGGCAGGGAAACTACCCACGGGTGATGTATAAGGTTTAATCCCGTCATTCCAGGCAGGATGGTAACCCCGTGTCGGACTGATATCATAACTGTAGGAACTGTCGCTTTTGTAGTTCGCCTGGCTGTGGCTGATCGTATCCCCCCAGGGGAACCGCTGGCTGGAAAGTCCTCCTCGTGCGGCATATTCCCATTCCGCTTCGGTCGGCAGACGATAGCCCTTCTTCGCAAAGTCACAGGACCAGGTCGAAAGATTATAACACAGATCCCTGCCTTCTTGCTGGCTCCGCCAGTTGCAGTAGGCCGCGGCCCCGTACCAGGTTACCATGACCATAGGGTCCCTGGACATATCGCGACCACCCTTGGTGCGAACGCTGAAGATATTGTTCGAAAAGGCGATCTGGCTATCTGAATAAAAATCTGGAGGGGGAACTGGTGCGGATGATGTGTCGCAATAGGGAAAACTATTGCCGGTATCCCCTCTGGCATACACAGTCCCATTGACCACCTTCAGTTGAGAGGGATAGGCCGAATTCAGAAAAGCACAATACTGCCCGTTGGTGATGTCGTATCTGTCCATGTAAAACGAATCCAGCGTCACCGTATGAACGGGCAATTCCCTAACCATCCAACCATCCAGATCATCTGCGGGTTTGCTGTTGCCCATCGAGAAGGTCCCGGCAGGGATGACGGCCATGACCTGCCAATGCGCGGCTAAGATGGCAAAATCTTCCAGATCCACCGTCCCATCCCCCGTCGCATCCGCGGCCTCGACCGTGGCCGGCGTCGCTGCCAGCCACCGTGCCGCCAGATACAACAGGTCCTCAGGGCCCACCCCATCCGGGCATTCAAAATCCCCGACCCTGGGATATTCCCAGCTCAGCCGCGGATAATCGACGCCATCGACGCACATCCGCCAGATATCGGCCGTGCCGTTGGCGGTTTCCCCCGTGAAGTCCCATCCGGCGTCGGTAAAGGTGCTCCGCGTCTTCATCTCGGCCGTGCTCTTACCGGTCCCTCCGGCGCTGAATGTTGTCCCGCTGGTCTGCGTGTCCCAGAAACACAAGTCGATCGGACCGAAATTCTTTTCGCACAGGCCCCCGCCAAACAGTCTCGAACCAGAGACAGTCCCGTTGGCATAACTGAAGATCACGCTGCCGCCGGTATCATTATACCCCGCAAGACCCCCGATAGGGGTCAAGCCGCCCAGGGCACTGACCGAGACGGCGGCATAGCACGAGTCCACGAGGCCTTGCTGCCATCCCACCAGTCCCCCGACATCCGCCGTGCCCTGGACCGAGCCGGTGGCATAGCAGGAGAACAATCGGCCGGAATTGGTCCCCACCAGACCCCCGACAATCGATCCTCCCGTGATGTTGACATTTTCTACCCCAAGGTTCAAAATCTGTCCGCTGGGACCCACCGCGGCAAACAATCCGACCGTGCCGGGCAGGTTGATCACCGCATTGCGGATAACATGCCCACGGCCATCGAAGACACCGGTGAACGGAATACTGTTTCCCACCGGGGTTACGGGAACCCCGGCCAGATCGAGATCCGCCGTCAGGATAAACTGCTTGTCCCAGCGGGACGGCCAGGAGGCCAGCATCTGCCAGTCGGCGACGGTGCTGATGCGATAGGGAGTGCTCGGAGTCCCGTTGCCTCCGCTGAAGTAAAACACGGCCAGGTCGATCACTTCCCCCCACGACAGGGCACGGTTGTAGATGCGGACATCATCGATCGATCCCGTCCAGGGATTACCGCCGCCGCCCTCGCAGGCGCCGATCGTCATCGCGGCCGTCGTGTCAAAACCGAAGGCAAAGGGCGCCGTCCCGATGGGCTGGCCATCGCGATACAAGGTCGAATTCGTCCCGTCGAAGGTCACTGCCACATGAACCCACTGATTGGCCGGCATCGTGAAACGATAGGCCCGCTCATCCTGTTCGCGCTTGAAGATAATCTCACCGGGAGGAGTCGAATTGGTTGTCAGTTCGATCTGCCACATCATGTCGTTCTGGTTCCAGCTATCCCGCTTGCCGATGGTTCCCTGCCAGGTGTTCCCGGTTCCGGACCAGTAGAGCCAGTGCGAAAGGGTCATTTGGCCGGTCGCCTCCGACGGGTTCCAGGTCCCGATGTCCACATAGTCGCCGAGGTTGCCGGCGAAGGACAGGGCCTTGCCGACGGGCCCTTGCGTCCAGGCGACATTGCCTTTGAGAATCCCGTCATGGCCATAGCCGGAGGAATCCTGAACGGTTGTCCCGGCTCCTTCGTCACACTTCCACCACCCGACCAGCCCCGGAGCCACAGGGTCCACCAGCACCGCTCCCAGTCGATCCGAGGGAATAATCTGCTTGGGCGTCGATGGGCTCGACCAGCGCAACTGGCAATCCGCAAATCCTGTATTTTCATACCATTCCAGCCGGATCGGGTACCGCTTTCCGGCCGTCAACGGGATCGCCGCACTGGCATACTCGGTGATCGCCTGATCCCACCAGGCATTGATAATCAGGTTGCCATCCAGCCATAAATGGACCCCGTCGTCGGCCGAGACATAGAAGGTGTACGACTCCGTTGAGGGTACTTCCACCTCCCCGCTCCATTGAGCCGAGCAGCCGTCCGAAGTGCCCGGAAAGATCTCGCCCGTACCCCAACTGAAGTTGATCTCCGGATCATTCCGGGTATAGGCGGGACTGCCGGACAAGGTCATGTTGGTGAAATACTCGCCTTTCAGACCGCCAAACGGCATCAGGTACTGGCCCTGGATAATCTCCCGGTTCGGGATGCCGGGGCCTTGCCAGGCGACGGCCAGGTTGTCCCCCACCTGACCTTCGATCTGAAACACCTTGATAAAATACTTTATGCCGGCCTTCAATGGGATCGGGCTGGACTTCTGCTGCGTTCCGCCCTGGCCGCCACCAAGATTGTCAAAATCACGGGAAGGGGTCCAGCCGGAAACGCTGGCGATCTGCACGGCGTTGGCCGAAGTGGAATCCGAACTCAACCACAACTGGCTCTGATCGTCGCTGGCGATCCAGAAGGTGTAACTGCCATCCTGCGGCGGCACAAGATAGCCGCGGACCCGCGTGCCGTAACTGTCCCGCCAATCGATCGGGCCTTCCAGACTCGTCCGCAACTCGACGCTGTCCGGCCAACTCGGAAAAGAAGGCGTGTTGAACAGGGCGTCCAAAGTCGCTTGCCCGTTGGTCCAGTAGTGCTCGAAAAGGATTTTGCCCGTGCTGCCCGCGTTCGACGCAGAAACCAAACCAAAGCACAATACGATCAAAAGACATGCGCGTTTCATCACTCTCTCCTCAATCCATTCGCCAACCATCGACTGCCTGAAAAGTTTCCCATTCGGTGCAAGATATTTCATAGAAAATCCCGATCTTTTTGCCATAAATTAAGATAGACCGCTGACGCCGTCACCTTGTGCCGATGCCCGGATAAGTACAGAATTTCATCAACAATAGAGAGTCAACGGCTAACAACGAACCCAGGGTGCCTTAAGATCTGCCTACGGCCCCAATTTATACGATGATTCAATCATCCCTTTCGTCGGAATGATGAAATGCGGGATGATAGATATAACACCGGCTAACAAATAATTTTGTTGACTTGTGATTGTATTACGGTTCCCCTCCAATAAAGTTGGTGAAAATTAATAAAATAGAGCCTCATCGTTCATAAGTCCTTGTTTTAGATATACTGAACTGCTGCTCACTCAAGTTATTGATACCAACAATCCACCCACTCCTTTTTGAACGCGCATAAAATGATTCCCCTCTTCGAAGAAAAGATCAATCCAATGAATTCACATCTGCTTTCTCCGGGGACATCCCGGGAGATGATTGGTTACAGTTGCCTATCGAATCGTCAGGGTTGCAGGAGCCAGTGCTCGCTGAGGATGGCCAGGTCAACCAGATTGACGACGCCATCGCCATTGAGGTCCGCAAGACAGCCGCTACAGCCGGCCAGCATCCATTCGGGGACCATCGCCATCAGGTCGGTCAGATCCACGCCGTAGGTCCCGGCAAGGTCGCCCGGAATCAGGGGTTGCCAGACCAGACGCGGAGTCGAGTAAGATTCGCGGATCGTCCAGACGGCCGGATTGCCGTCGATGGAGGCATCGTTGAAATCCCAGCCGGCATTCTCGTATATCCCTCGATAGAGCATGTCCCAGGGATACAGCCCCGTTCCGCCAGCGCTGGACTGTTGCTGACTACCCACAATGTCCCAGAAGGAGTTGGTGGTCGTTCCGGTTGACCAGCCCACCAGGCCGCCGCCGTTTGAGCTGTTCACATAACCGTTACTGTAGGACTTATCGATAGTACCCTCGAAATTCATCCCGACCAGACCGCCGATATTGAAATTTCCGCTGACCGAACCGGTCGCATAACAGTCGGTTATGAGTCCCTGTTCCAGAAATCCGACAAGTCCACCCGAAGCGGTTAACGCCCCCGAGACGCTGGCGGTACTATAGCATTGGGTGATTGAACCCGATTGTTGCCAGCCGACAAGACCACCGACATTCGTGTTGTCGTTGTTTAAAGCCACATCGATACTGCCACTGACGCCACACTGGGTAATGGTACCGCCGATGGAACTTCCCGCCAACAGGCCGATCTCCTCGATCTGATTGCCGGTTGCGGAAATGGAAGTGTTGGCCAGGATCAGATTCCGGACCTGACCGCCAGTCCCGATCTGTCCGAACAGACCCCAAAAGTCGGCTCCGGAGCTATCGGCGATGGCCAGATTCCTCAGGACATGGAAGTTGCCGTCAAAGCTACCGACAAAGGGAATCCCCTGGAAACCCGCTTGGGTGTTATCGGCGTCGGGCGCGATCAGCGCGGCGGATAGAACCACACTCGACAAGTCCAGATCGGCCGTCAGAATAAAATATTTGTCCCAGTCGGCCGAAGTGGCGGCCAGTGCATTCAAGTCATCCAGCGTGGCGATCTGCCAGGGATCGGCCGCAGTCCCGGAACCGCCGCTATATCTTCTGAGGGACCAAGGTTGCCAGGCCAGAAGGGGATAGTGGTCGGGTACCATCTTCCAGACGGACACGAAATCCCACCCGGCGTTGAGGAAGGTCTGGACATCTTTCATCTGGGCCGTAGTCATGCCCGTGCCGCCGGCGCTGGTTGACTGAAGGCAGGTCTGCGTATCCCAGAAACTGTTCGTGATGATACCCGTATCAAGGCCGCACAGACCGCCGGTAATGCCGCCGTTGCCGGTTACCGCGCCGGCGGCATAGGTCTGATCAATGTTGCCGAAATCGTTATTCCCGCACAGGCCGCCGACATATTGGTATCCCGTTACCGTGGAGACCGAATAACTCTGGTTGATCGTGCCAAGATTGATCCCGCACAAACCGCCGATGTGCCAATATCCCGTCGCCGCGGCGGTCGAGGTACTCAGAAGAATCGTTCCGGTGTTATATCCGCACAGGCCACCGACATTGCCATAACTCCCGCCCCCGCTCACCGTGCCTGCGGAGGAACACTGACGAATCGTACCTGACCCATTCGACCCGCACAGGCCTCCGATCTGATTACGACCCACCAGGGTCACATTAACCAGATTGATATTTTGAACCTGTCCGCCGGACTCGATCCGGCTGAATAAACCCAGATAATCCTGGCCGAAACCATTGATGGTCAGATTGGTGATCGTATTGCCGTTGCCGTCGAAGGTTCCGGTGAACACGCCCCCGCCACTGGCAATCACGGCTTGCGTAAAACTCACCCCGGCCAGATCAATATTGCCCATCAGGACAAAATGGCTGCTCCAGTCCGGCGTCCGTCGGCCCAGGCAGAGCAGATCCGTCGCATTGGTGAGCTGGTAGGGATCTTGCGCCGTCCCGCTGCCCACATAAGTCGGGGTAGGCCAATCCGTGGTAATCACGCCGCCAAGTCGATTTTCCCAAGCCAGATGCGGCGTATCCGTTTCTTCATTGATCGTCCAAGTCCCATCGTTCCAGCCGAAAAAGCTTGCCGCTTGTTTCATCTGAACAGCGCTCAACCCCCACCCGCCCGCGCTGATGGTTTGATTGGCGTTGTCGATATCCCAGTAACTGTCTGTAATCAAACCGCCATTTAGAAACCCGCATAGGCCGCCGGCATAATCACTCCCGGTCACCGCGCCGATGGCGTAACTTTGGCTGATGGTGCCATTCGATATCCCGCACAGGCCGCCGACATACGAATTTCCCGTTACCGCACCGGTGGCGTAACTCTGGCTGATCGTGCCGTCATTATACCCACACAGACCCCCGATCGTACTACCGATCCCCGTCACCGTGCCGGTGGCGAAACTCCGGATGACGGCGCCGACATTATATCCGGACAGGTTACCCACATACCAATTCCCCGACACCGTCCCACTGACACGACTCCGACTGATCGTGGTACCAAAATAATTCCATCCGCACAGGATGCCGACATAATTATGACCGGCTATGTCGACATTCTCGACGCCGAGATTGCGTATCTCGCCGCCCGAGCCAAGATAGCCGAACAGGCCGACATAGTCACCGGTCGGCTGATGAATGACGGCGTGAGAAAGGACATGGCCGTTCCCGTCAAAGACGCCGGTGAACGGCGTACCCTGGAAAAAGCTGGCCGAGGGATTCGTGTCCGGCGCCACCGGCGTCAGAGGGATCCCGCCAAAGTTCAGATCGGCGGTCAAGATGAAACGCCGGTTCCAGTCGGAAGGTGTGGCGATCAGTTCCTGCCAGTCCGCAATAGTGGAGATCTGGTAGGGGTTGCCCGGCGCCCCGCTGCCGCCGGAATAGGTGCCGCCATGAACATAGGTTCCCATAGCCAGGACCATGCCCGCAATCGCAGCGGCCCCGATCCAACGGGTTGCGTGAGTACTTGCCATTGTCGCTTCCTCTATTTTGTATATTTTATCTGTATCTTTTATTTTATCTTTGATTTTGTATTTTCCTATCGCATCCACTGCCCCGCAAACAGCGCAAAGTCCGCCAGATCCACCTTGCCATTGCCGTTGATGTCGGCTCCGGCGCAATGGTTGTTCATACTTCCACAATCGGCATGTCCCCACCATTGGCTGATCAGGGCAAAATCGTCAAAATTGACTCCACGGAGTCCCGCGATGTCACCCAGCAATCGCTGCCACTGCAACCGGGGATAAGTAACCCCCTCGCGGATTGACCAGGTCGTCGCAAAGTCCCACCCGACAAAAGTCGATTGCCGCTTCATCTCGGCCGTCGTCTTGCCCGTTCCCCCGGCGCTGGTCGTCTGTCCGGAGGTCTGGGTGTCCCAGTAACAATCGCTGATCGTGTTGCTACTAGTCCACCCCACCAGGCCGCCGACAGAGCTGGTTCTGTTGACGGTACCCGTGGCGTAGCAGGAGGTGATCGTACCACCACCATTAAGCCCCACCAGGCCGCCGACCAATTCGTTTCCGCTGACGGTGCCTGTGGCGTAACAGGAAGTGATCGTACCACCCTCATTCTCCCCCACCAGGCCGCCGACAGTGATGTCTCCGGTGATGATGCCTGTGGCATAACAGGAGGTGATCGAGCCGCCATTTATCCCCGCCAGGCCGCCGACATATAACTGTCCCCGTATCGTGGCATTCACCACACCCAGGTTCTTGACCTGCCCGTCGGATCCTACATAGACAAACAGGCCCGCGCCACTGCTCGACTGATCGATCTTCAAGTTGCTCAGGGTATGGCCGGCGCCATCCATGACTCCGTTAAAAGAGGGAGTACCATTTCCCACCGGATTGAGGCCTGCCCCTCCGAAATCCAGATCCGCCGTCAGGACGAAGTTCTTGCCCCAGTCGCCCGGCCGGGCTGTCAGTACCAGCCAGTCCGCAACAGATCCAATCCGGTACGGGTCCACATCCGTTCCGCTGCCGCCGGAATAGAGCTGGGTATAGGTTGCTGTCAGTTGCGCAAACTCGTTTGCCGATACGGCCACTTGGATCGGTTCGGGTTGCCTCCAATGGACCGTCGGCTTGAACTCCACATACCAGAGGTGGGCGGGAACAAATGCCTCGATCTGTCCGTTGTTGAGCCATTCGCTGGAGCCAACCCGGCGCCATTGCGCGCCATCCGCTCTCGCCTCCGAGGGTTCGATCGTCACAAACAGGAATCCATAACCCAATTCCCACATCAGCCGCGGATAACCCCCGGCAGGCATCCACCAGGCATAGTCAAAGTCCCACCCCGCGGCCGTAAAGGTCCCCAGGGTCTTCATCGCAGCCGTTGTCGTGCCCGTCCCCCCCGCACTCATGTCTTTACCGCTGGCCTGGGTATCCCAGAAACAACTGACCACGCTGGAATAATTTACCCCCACCAGACCGCCGACAGGGCTGGTTCCGCTGACGGCGCCCGTGGAGTAGCAGGAGTTGATGGTACTGAAATTAACCCCCACCAATCCACCAACTTGGGTTCCGCTGACAGCGGCCGTGGCATAGCAGGCAGTGATCGTACCGGAATTATACCCCGCAAGGCCGCCGACCGAGTTTGTTCCGCTGACAGAGCCCGTGGCATAGCAGGAGGTGATCGTACCGTTATTATCCCCCACCAGGGCGCCGACATAGGAGCTTCCCCGTACCGTGGCATTCACCACGCCCAGGTTCTTGATCTGCCCGCCAGAGACAACCCCAAACAGGCCGACATTGTCGATGAGCACCTGACCAACCCTCACCCTGAAGTTGCTCAGGGTATGTCCGGCACCATCCATGACTCCGGTAAAAAAGGTCGTACCATTTCCCACCGGATTGAAGTTAGCCCCTCCAAAATCCAGATTGGCCGTCAGGACGAAGTTTTTGCCCCAGTCCCCCGGCGAAGCAATCAAGCTCGTCCAGTGGGCCGTCGAACTGATCTGGTACGGATCCCCGGGAGTACCGCTGCCGCCGCCGTAGGTTCCCGCATTCGCCCCGGCCGAAAGAATCATTCCAACCATCGCCACAATCGCCTTTCGAATCTTCATATCCATTCTCCCTTACGGATTCCTTTTCATATTGAAAATTGAAAATCGAAAATTGAAAATCGAAAATTATTTCATCCACTGCTGGGCGAACAGCGCAAAGTCCGCCAGGTCCACCTTCCCGTCGCCGTTCAGATCCGCCGATCCCTTCGGGTGCGTCACATTCCGCAGGAACGGATAGTCCCGGTTTTCATCGATCCCCCAGACATTGGCAAAGTCCCACCCCGGCGTGAAGGTCGATTGCCGCTTCATCTCCGCCGTCGTCTTGCCCGTCCCCCCGTAGCTGGTGGCTGTCCGTGAAGTCAGGGTATCCCAGAAACAACCGTTGATCTGGTCACCCACATTCTCCGCCCCCACCAAGCCGCCGATCTGGTGGCCGAAAGAGTCGTTTCCGTTGATGATGCCTGTGGCGTAGCAGGAGGTGATCGTACCACCACCATTATACCCCACCAGGCCGCCGACAGGGTGGAGTCCGATGGCGGTATCTGCGGCATAACAGGAGGAGATTGCACCGTAATTATTCCCCACCAGGCCGCCGACAGAGAAGTCTCCGATGACGGTACCTGCGGCATAACAGGAAAAGATTGTACCGTAATTGTCCCCTACCAGGCCGCCGATAGAGCTGCCTCCGCTAACGGTACCTGCGGCGTAACAGGAGATGATCGTACCGTCATTCTTCCCCACCAGGCCACCGAAATAATTGTATGAACCCATGACGGCCTCCGTGGTGTAACAAGCTGTGATCGTACCTGAATTACTCCCCACCAGGCCGCCGACCAACTCCATTCCCTGGATGGTGGCTTTCACCAGTCCCAGATTCTTGACCTGACCGCCATCGACAACGCCAAACAGGCCCACATAGAAGCCGCTGATCGGTTGGATCGTAAAGTGGCTCAGGGTATGTCCGGCGCCGTCAAATATTCCGGTAAAAGGTGTCCCCTGGAAACCATTCCCATATGTTGGATCCGTATCCGGCGCCACCGGGGTGATGGTTGCCTCTCCGAAATCAAGATCTGCCGTCAGGATGAAGTTTTTGCCCCAGTCGACCGACCGGAGGGTCAGGTCCTGCCAGTCCGCAACGGATCCAATCCAGTAGGGATCGCCCGCCGTGCCGCTGCCGCCGGAATAGAGCCGGGTATAGGCCGCTGTCAGTTGCGCCAACCCATTTGCGGCTACGGCCACCTGGATTCGTTCGGGTGGCCTCCAATGGACGGTCGGCTTAAACTCTACATCCCAGGACCAGGCGGGAACGGATGTCTCGATCTGTCCGCTGTTGAACCAACCGCTGGAGCCGACCCGGCGCCATTGCGCGCCCTCCGCTGCTGCCCCCGAGGGTTCAATCGTCACCTGTAGGGATCCATAAACCATTTCCCACATCAGCCGCGGGTAACCCCCATGCATCCACCAGGTATTGAAAAAGTCCCACCCCGCGTCCGTAAAAGTGCTCTGCGTCTTCATCTGGGCCGATATCGTGGGGTAACCCCCGGCGCTGTAGTCCTGACCGCTGGTCTGGACATCCCAGAAACTACGTAACACGCCGGAATAACTTACCCCCACCAGGCCGCCGACAGGGCTGGTTCCGCTGACGGCGCCTGTGGAGTAGCAGGAGTTGATGGTACTGAAATTAACCCCCACCAATCCGCCAACTTGGGTTCCGCCGCTGGCAGCAACGGTGGCGTAACAGGCAGTGATCGTGCCGGAATTATACCCCGCAAGGCCGCCGACAGAGGTGGTTCCGCTGACGGAGCCGGTGGCATAGCAGGAGGTGATCGTACCGTTATTATCCCCCACCAGGGCGCCGACATAGGAACTTCCCCGTACCGTGGCATTCACCACGCCCAGATTCTTGATCTGCCCGCCAGAGACAACCCCAAACAGGCCAACATTGTCGATGGGCACCTGACCAACCCTCACCCTGAAGTTGCTCAGGGTATGTCCGGCACCATCCAGGACTCCGGTAAAAAAGGTAGTACCATTTCCCACCGGATTGAAGTTTGCCAACCCGAAATCCAGATTGGCTGTCAGGATGAAACTTTTGCCCCAGTCCCCCGGCGAAGCAATCAAACTTGTCCAGTGAGCCGTCGTGCTGATCCGATACGGATCCCCCGCCGTCCCGCTGCCGCCGCCGTAGGTCCCCGCCCCGGCATTGACCGCCAGAACCAGTGCCAAAATCATCCCATAACCCATCCGTCTCATCGTCTTTGTTCCTGTATTTTAATTGCTTTGGCCGGCCAATAATCAATCGTCATTATTCAATAGTCAACTTCCAATGTCCAATATCAAGTATCCAATTTCCAATTACTTCATCCACTGCCCCGCAAACAGCGCAAAGTCCGCCAGATCGACCCGCCCGTCGCCGTTCAAATCCGCCGACCTCACGACAGGCGATGGTATCGCCCGCAGGGTGGGATAGCTGACATTCTCCACGATTCCCCAGACATTGATAAAGTCCCAACCCGCCGGCGTGAAGGTCGATTGCTGTTTCATCTCGGCCGTGGTCTTGCCCGTTCCCCCAGCGCTGTTGGTTTGCCAGGAAGTCAGTACATCCCAGAAGCAACCGCTGATCGTGCCGCCATTCTCCCCCGCCAGGCCGCCGACATTATTCCCGTTCACCGTCACTGTACCCGTGGCGTAACAGGAGGTGATCGGACCATTGGAATTCTCCCCCACCAGGCCGCCGATATAACCGTCTCCGCTGACGGTGCCAGTGGCGTAACAGGAGGTGATCGGACCGGAATTATTCCCCGCCAAGCCGCCGACATCGGTGGTTCCGTTGACGGCGCCCGTGGCATAACAGGAGGTGATCGTACCGTAATTACTCCCCACTAAGCCGCCGACATAACTGTTTCCGCTGACGGTGCCCGTGGCATAGCAGGAGGTGATCGTACCGGCATTAACCCCCACCAGGCCGCCAACAGATCGATTTCCGCTAACAATACCCGTGGCATAACAGGAGGTGATCGAGCCGCCATTGTCATTTGATCCCACCAGGCCGCCGACTATCACGGCTGGGGTCGAGATATTTCCCCGTATAGCGGCATTAACCACACCCAGATTCTTGACCTGTCCGCCATAGACATGGTTAAACAGGCCGACAGAATCGATCGGCTGATCGATCTTCAAGTTGCTAAGGGTATGGCCGGCGCCATCCAGAACGCCGGTAAAAGTGCCCACCGGGTTGATGGTTGTTCCTCCAAAATCAAGATCGACCGTCAGGATGAAGTTTTTGTCCCAGTCGTCCCGCCGGGCTGTCAGTACCTGCCAGTCCGCAACGGATCCAATCCGGTACGGGTCCGCCGCCGTTCCGCTGCCGCCGGAATAGAGTTTGGTATAGGTCGCTGTCAGTTGCGTCAATCCGTTTGCGGCTACGGCCACCTGGATCGGTTCGGGTTGCCTCCAATGGACCGTCGGCTTGAACTCCACATTCCAGGGGTGGGCGGGAACGGATGCCTCGATCTGTCCGCTGTTGAGCCAACCGCTGGAGCCGACCCGGCGCCATTGCGCGCCCTCTGCTACCGCCTCCAGGGGTTCGATCGTCACCTGCAGAGATCCATAATCCATATCCCACATCAGCCGCGGGTAACCCCCGGCGGGCATCCACCAGGTATTGTAAAAGTCCCACCCCACGACCATGAAGGTGTCCTGGGTCTTCATCTGGGCCGTGGTTTTGCCCGTTCCACCAGCGCTGGTGGTCTGACCGCTGGTCTGGGTATCCCAGAAACAATAATTGACCTGACCGGAATAATTTACCCCCACCAGACCGCCGACAGAGCTGGTTCCGCTGACGGCGCCAGCGGAGTAGCAGTAGGTGATTGTAGTGAAATTAACCCCCACCAGGCCGCCGACATAGGAGGTTCCGCTGACAGCGGCCGTGGCATAACAGGTCGTGATCGTACCGGTATTACTCCCCACCAGACCGCCGACAGAGGTGGTTCCGGTGACGGTTCCCGTGGCATAGCAGGAGGTGATCGTTCCGTTATTATCCCCCACCAGGGCACCGACATAGGAACTTCCCCGTACCGTGGCATTCACCACGCCCAGATTCTTGATCTGCCCGCCGGAGACAACGCCAAACAGGCCGACATTGTCGATGGCCACCTGACCCACCCTCACCCTGAAGTTGCTCAGGGTATGTCCGGCGCCATCCAGGACTCCGGTAAAAAAGGTCGTTCCATTTCCCACCGGATTGAAGTTTGCCCCACCGAAATCCAGATTCGCCGTCAGGATGAAACTTTTGCCCCAGTCCCCCGGCGAAGCAATCAAACTCGTCCAGTGGGCCGTCGTGCTGATCCGATAGGGATCGCCCGCCGTGCCTGTCCCGCCGAAGTAAGTTCCGCCCAAAGCGACAGAACCGGTGAAAGAAATCAAAACGATTCCACAAAGAAAAGCAATGCCTCTACACATAGTGTCTCCGATCTCCCTCCTCCGGATTCAACACTTGTTCCAAGCCAAACACGCGGATCGTCAGCGATGCGTCCGAATACAAAATCACCGCCTAATACCAAAATAGGAGGATCGATCAGGTCGGCGAATACAGCATCCAGAACCCGGTAATCTGTGAACTGGGAATATCCGGAGTCACCGTGCCGCGGGCATGGAAATGGTCGTCCCAGTTGGTCTGGTCGTTCGGGCCGAAAACGCCCATCACGCCCATGTAGATTTTCTTGCCGGTTTCGTAGGTCGCCGGCTGGACATCGATGGCCGTCTGCATCCACGCCTGACGAACCGTCCATCCGGCCAACAGGAGTTCGGCATAGAGACTCCCTTCCCGGGTATTGTCGAAGGTGATCGTCTGATAGCCGTTGATCAGGTGCAAGCCATGGAAGGCCGGGCCCCATCGCTGCCACCAGTCGCGGCCGCCGGAGGTGAACTGCAGCGGGCCGCAGGCGGCCACCGTGATCCACTCCAGGTCGTTCTGGCCCCAGCGGGCGTCGTCGTAATGCAGGAAGCCGTCGGTCATGGCGCCGGGGAAACTGAATCCGTCGCCGTTGGCATGGCCGGTGTAAAAGACGGCATCGACATTGTCCGCCCAGTTGGTGTCATCCCCGCCAGCAAAAACCGGATCCTTAAAATCTTGTTCCCAGGCGTTGTAGTCGCCCCAGTTGAAGGCCACATTGACGCCGTTAAGGATAAAGGTGAGGGCAAAACCTCCGGCGTTCTGGGATGAACCGTTCAATCCCATCGATTTGCCGACCCATTCGGTACCGACATCGATGATCCCGCTTGTCGGAGGCGGAGGCAGCGGATCCTGGAGTCCCAGGGGCGCCGCCAGGAGTAGCGGCAACGGAATGGTTTTTCCCGCTGTGACGGAGATGCCCGACGAGTCGGTCACAACAACGGTGAGGGTCTCCTGACTCGGCGTCGGAAGCCCTTTGCGAATATTAATGGCATACTGCACGCTGGAACTGGTCATCTGGGAGAGGTTGGTAGTGCTGGAATTCCAGGCATAGGTATAGGGGGGTGTCCCGCCGCCGACTTCCACTCCGGCGGTCACCAGACCGCCCTTCAAACCAGCATAGAGGACGGGATGCGGAAGCAG
>Ga0209777_10003457_pt1 | contig 19587 bp, 13 predicted proteins | sample FrelakmetHBP12HB_FD_187147 | JGI IMG/M metagenome (GOLD analysis project Ga0209777, IMG submission 187147) | Freshwater lake sediment microbial communities from the University of Notre Dame, USA, for methane emissions studies -HBP12 HB (SPAdes)... | ecosystem: Environmental > Aquatic >...
CGCCAATTCGGCGGCGAACCTCCTGCAGAAGCCTCCCGAGGACACTCCCGGACTCATCGGCAACAATCTGGGGCCTGCAGGAGCCGTCGGGACCGAGGACACCGGCAAGCCTGGATCGGTACTCGGGCTTGACAACGTATGCCATCGTCATGTGCCTGTTGGCCCGGCCCTTCCAGTCGGAGAACGCCTGAATGGCGTCGCTCTCGAGAATTGTCGGACAAAACGGTTGGTACCAGACCCGCTGTTTCAGTATTAGATTCAGCCGGTCTCGAAGCGCTTGACGGTCCGGTCGCGCAAAGATACTCCGCTGGCCGAGAGCCCTTGGCCCATACTCCATGCGGCCCTGGAACCACATCACGATTTTGTCCTGGGCCAGAAGGTCAGCCACGGACTCGGTGAGACTTGGCTCGACTGCCACCTGCAATCCCGCATCTCCAAGGGCCTTGGCGATCTCTCCATCACTGAAGCCCGGGCCGAGTGCTAGGTCACCAACGTCGCGCTGGATCGCTTCCCCCGCCTCGACGGCGGCTGCGACCGCCGCTCCGAGCGCCAAGCCACCGTCGCCCATATGCGGGAACACGAAGATGTCCTCAACCTCGGGCAAAAGGCGAGCAATCCGGTTCGCCTTGATGTTGGAGGCAACCCCTCCCGACAGCGCAACCCGAGGCGTTCCCGCAAAGTTGACAGCGGCGCTGACAAGGCGTGCCATTGACACCTCAACTGTGCGTTGGGCCATCCTCGCAAGCTGTTCGTTCGGCACCCTCCACTGGATCTTCTTGAGGCGCGAATAGAGCCGATGCCCCGGCACGGCAAGCCGGGTCTCGAGGTGGTCAATCCCAACGAGCGAGAGCACCTCGTTCCTCGAGTCAGGCACCGCGATCGCGAAGTCAGCGACGGCCATGACCTTTCCCTCGTCTTCCAGCTCGCGCATGTTCAGGAGGTTGGTCACGTGCTCGAAAAGGACCCCAAGTGAGTCCCGAGCAGAGGTCGCCGCGATTCGATGAAGCTGGCCGCCGTGAAACACGCTCACCGTGCTGGACAACCCATCGCCGACTCCGTCGAGCGTCAGGACGACACAGTCATCGAAACCGCTGGTCGCGGCCGCCGCTATCGCATGACAATAGTGGTGGTCGTAGAGCTTGACACGCGCCTGTTTGAACCCCACCTCTTTCAGCTTGCGTCGGAGGTGCCAAGCGCTTACCCCCCGAGACCAAGCGTTACCTCCGGCTTCAGTCATCCAATACTTGAAACGCTTTTGTAGAGTGCCTAGGCGGCCAGGCTCCGCCTTTCGTCGACGCAATGCGTAATACCTCTCCTTGGTGGAAGGAAACAACCGAGCGAGCGTCTTCGCGAGGTCCCATGTCGAGCAGGCGACGATATCGACATCTGAGGGTGTCGCTCCTCCGATCTCCATACAGCAGCGAATGGAAGAAATGGGAAACCGGATCTCGAGTTTCCTACGGGAAAGCCGTTCCTCATTGACCGCGGCCACGATACGGCCGTCGACAATTAGTGAAGCGCCTGAATCGTGGCCGTCCCAGATTCCCAATACGACCATGTCACCTCCCCAAGGCACGAGATCGACCGCGGCGAGACGCGACCGCTTCCCCGGGATCTCCTCACAGGACGGCCAGTGGTGAGAACCTCATTACCAAAAGCATTGTAAGAAGATACTTGACCATGCTGAAGAGGTACCGGAAGGCCGCCTTGGCCACGTTGATGTGGGACTTCCCGAACTTCCGCCTGTGTTCGTGGGAAGGAACGTCCACGACTCTGTAGCCCAGCCTCAGTGCCTTGATGGTCATCTCCTGCTCGATGGTCGTCGAGTCTTCCTTGAGGTCGAGATGTCGCAGCGCTTCAGTACGGATGGCGCGGTAGCCGTTTTGGCTGTCGCTCAGTCGTACCTTAAACCGCCAGTTGATGCAAGCCGTGATGAAGGCGCCGCCTGCCAATCGGAAGAACTCGTCGAACCCGCCATGCAGCTCACTCGACCCGCCGAATAGTCGCGACCCGATCACGTAGTCGGCGACTCCTCGCCGGATGGGCGCGGTGAGACTGGGAATGTCGTCTGGAGAGTGCGAGCCGTCAGCGTCAATGAACACGGCGATGCCCGTGTGCACGTGGGGGATCGCGGCACGGATGCCCTTGCCCTTGCCACCTCCGCCGTCCTCGATCACCTCTGCTCCGGCCGCCTTCGCATTCGATGCCGTGTCGTCCGCGGAGGCACCGTCAGCAACGAGGACATGGGGGGTGAACGCCAGGCAACCGCGGACTACGTCGCCAATGGTTCCCCCCTCGTCTTTCGCGAGGATGACGACAGTCACGTCGGACTTCTTCTCGGCTGGGTCAGGTCGGTTGGTGGTCATCACCTTTCCTCGTGATCACCCGGGACCCGCGCAAGAGATTGCCGAGAATGGATTGGTAGGCTTCACAGGCGGTCCAACATTGTGGGCAGTCCCCTCGTTCGATTTGCCGTTGAAGCAAGGCTACTGCTGCCCGCCGCCAAAGAACCTTGAGATCCATCCCCGTCTCGCGAAGGTTCCCGATCTGGCGATCGTACGTGATGCATGGGAATACCGTCCCCCACGGGTCGATAAAGCAACTCGCCCGGAGCGCAAAACACGGTATCGGCGTCCGATCCTCACTTAGAAACACCTCGGCAAGTTCAACGAACCGACGCTCAAGCAAAACGCTGGGCCGCCAGGTAGATGAGCACCTCTCTCTGTGGCTTGACAGATCCTGAAGAGCTTGCTCCCGTGAGGGTTTTAATTGAGCCACCTCGTCGTTCTGGTAGTAGTGCGACGAGACTTGCATGATGTTCACATGTAGTTCATCAGCCGTGAAGCCAGGGCAGTCTGCCTCGACTGCCGCCAATGTCTCACGCAGGAATCCTGCGTTGAGTGACGAGAGCGTTAGTCCTAGAACAGCCTTGACCCCGTCAAGGCATCGGAGTCGACGGAAGGTTTCGATCTGGCGCCGGTACCCTCCGGCGACCCCTCGGGCGGTATCGTTCAGTTTCTCAGGGCCGTCAAGGCTAACGGTGACGACGATGGGGAAGCTGTTTGATGAGGCAAGCCGCTGCGTGCTCGTCACGATCCGCTCAGTGAGGTAGCCGTTCGTCGGAAAGTGCAAGACCGCGAGCCTCTTCCATCGAAGCGCGATCGATGTAAAGATCTCGTCGATGTCGGGGCGCAGGAAGATCTCGCCACCGGTGAGATCAACCCACCTCACGAAGTCGTTTCTGTCGATGAAACAAAGCAACTCATCAGTCGTCAGCTCGTTCGCAGGCTTGAGCTGCCAAATGTTGCAGGTCTTGCACTTGTACTGGCAACGGTAGGTGAGAGCGAAGTTGATCTTGAGGGGAAGCCTTGGCCGCTTCAAATTCATCTCGAGTACATGAAGGCCAAACCCACACTTCCGTTGGAGTCGGCCAAGGGTCCGGATCACTGGGGATGCTCCTTGATCACCTCGGACACTCTCCTGAGTACGTGCGACTTGAGTGCTGGCCTTCCGGGTGAAAGGAAAATAGGTGATGGCGAAACTCGGTCGTCAACCTGCTCACGCAGCATCGCGTCCCTGATACACGACTCTGGCATCTTCGCCCTTACCATGACAGGTCGCTGCCGCTAACGCAGACCAGCCCACTACTCGGGTGCTCTTGCCCTTCCCAGCCCACCCTTACGGGGAGCGTCGCAACTGGCGTCGGAGTTACTATCAATCCCCTTCCTGTAGACCTGATTCTAGCGCGGAAGGGCGCATGGTCTTAGCCCTACCCTGCTTTGGCTGTTAAGACGGGCGGTCCGTTCAAGCCTCGCACCCCTCTCCGTGCGACCGGCGCCGAGGAGGCATTAGGGTGAGCCACTTCTCGCCCCTAACCCTGCGGATCTTCGTAGCGAGACCATTGCGCGAGAGCCCCCCAACCTTGCGCCTTTCGATCTGTTGCCGCAGGCACGGGCGGGAGCGAGCTTGATGATCTCGCGATCGAGGTGGCCAACACGAGCCTCAAGGCCGAGGCCATCGTCCCTCGCGTGCCGCCTCACACCGTTCAGCTTTGCGTAGGTTAGACCCGATCTTGGGGGCCGACACTGGCTCCACGGGACTTCAAACGATGCGGGTGACGTGACTCAACGGCTTCGCTAACTGCCGAGCACGAATTTCCGCACCAAAATGACTTCGCGCAGTGCAGCCGCTTCCGGCTCCGGCGGCACCTCCTTCCATTCGGCAACCAGACCGGCATCGCGATTGATCCGGGAAGGCGTCTCCTCGTCGAGGAAACTGACCGGCGTGACGATGTAGACGATCTCTCGCCGTGATGCGGAGGCAATCCGCCGGAGGTCCTCCGGACCGCGGTAGTCCCAGAAGAGCTCGTGACGGAGGCCAGGGCGCCCCTGCGCCAGACAGTAAATCGGAGCCCCGACACCCCAAGCCGCCGCAATGAAAACCGCCTGGTCCCGCTTCGTGTTCGCAAAATCTCCCACCGAGGTGAATGCCCTGTCCCAAACGCGGCTGGCTCTTCCCGCAAGGAGATCGCCGGCGATCTCCTTCGCCGTAACGACATGTTGTGCCATCACTAGGCCGCACACGGCCATCAGCAGGGCGATCCCGAGACACCTCTTGCGGAGCCGCATCAGGCCGCCCAAGGCCACCGCGGCCGCCGCGTAGTGGAAAGGGATAACCTGGATCATGTGATGATCGCCTGTTCGCTGAGGCAACAGATAGACCAGCAGTGCGACGCCGAAGTAGGAGAAGCACAGAACAGCGGCCATACGAAACTCCGCCCCCTGCCTGAAGTGCCAGACCGCGAGGCCGAGAGTTACCGCCGTGAACAACCCAACTAACAAAATCTCGCGGCTCACCAGCGAAGGATCGGCGGGGCGCCCCAAAATCCATCCGCGAACGAACGGGGCCGCACTGAGTGAAAAATAGTGCTGGGGGAAGCCGGTGACGAACTCCCAGAGCGAGGGCTCATGCTGTGCGATCACCTCTTGCAGGGAGATTAGGCACCGGCCTCGGAAATACGAACCCACATTGACCGCCAGCAGTGGCACAAACCCCACCATCCCGCCAGCGGCGAGAGCGGCGAGCGCCCGGGGCTTCCTGCGGAGCGGTTGAAGCAGCACGACCAGCGCGAGCGGAGCGATCAAAACAATCGAGCTGAGCTTCTCGAACACGGCCAGGCTGAACAGCAACCCTAGAAGCGCGCTCCTGCGTTCCAGGTTGCGGGCATCCTCATCGTCGCCAAACAGCAGGCCAATGATTAGCAGCCTAAGCAAAAGCGCAAGCGCAGTCGGGCCCCAGTTGTGCCGGGTCGTGAGGATTACTGTGCCGTCGGTGACGACAAAAGCCAGGAAGAGAGCTGCGGGCAAAGGCCGTAGGACCCGGCGGCTGAGAAGCGGGAAGAGAAGAATCCCACCGGCCACGATCAGAATACCCAGCCTCCGCCACGAGATCACCGAAAACCCATTACCGGTCAGCCGCAAGTACACCCCGTACACGCCAGTCTTGATGGCGCCAAGATAGGGATTGTTCAGCAGGGGAACACCGCGCACGGAAAGCGCGCCGATGCTCTCGCCGCCCACATAGGCGAATGCCTGGGCGGCCTGAAGGACCTCGTCCTGATAGAGACCTTGCGCTTCGAGATTCAAACTGCACACGGACACGAACAGCGCGGCTGCCACTGCCCCGATAAGAGCAGCGGTGAGCACCCCGGAGCTTGTGGCGCTGGGAGTATCACGCATCTCTTATTAGCCTACGACATGGCACCAGGGCTGCGCTAGCCTCTTTCGTCGCGCAAGATAGTTGTTACGATTTCGTGCCTGCTGGCTCCGCTGCCGGCTCGGGTTCCCGAGAATCAACGCTGGCCCGCCCTGTGTGCGACCGTCAATGAGATCTTGACGACGATGTCGAAGGAATGTGGGTGGACAACACGCCTGAGGACTTCCTGGCAGGGCGTGACCCGCAGTTAGAGAAATGCAATTGGTGCTTCTCCTGCGTTATTCTCGTCTCATGTCACCCCGCGACAAGGTCAACCGGTTCCGCAACCCTCACTACGGCTCTTCGACCACGCCCGCCCCAGGTTGGTCCTTAGCGAACCTCTGGACCGTCAGCTTCTGCACAGCGACGCTGGCCTTGGCTGGTTGTCTGCTCCATGGTTTCTCCGCTGAGCATCTCCTGCGGCAGCCTATCTGGGGCCCTCTTGGGATCCAGCATCTCGTGGTGCTCATCGGGGGGTACACCCTGTTTGCGGCCGCGTGTTATCGATTCGCGCGCAAGCTGTTTATTTCCCTCGGCGCCGCGCTGGCCCTTTTTCTGGCGGTGACCTCGTTCGGGTTCGGGCCCGTGGCCGCCGTCGCGTTCTACGCCGGTTCGGCCCTGGCTTTGGGGGATGCGCTCCTCTCGGCCCTGGGCGCGAGGCGAGAGACCGCTCCGATGCTGGTGCGTGCACCGGTTGCGTTCCTGGTCGGGATGTGCGTGATCGTCTTTGGCATCGGGCTGGCGGTTCATTTCCCTGTGAGTTATCCGTCGATTTACGTGGCCGCACTCAGCGTGCCGTTGGTTCTGAACTGGAAAGCGCTGCGATTCTACGCCCACCAACTGGTACACTGTTTCCTGCCCGTGACCCGGTCGGCGGCTGCATTTGCGGCTTCCGCTTTGCTTGCTTTCCTCCTGCTCATACACTTTCTAGCTTCCCTCAACCCCGAGGTGGGCTACGACGCACTGGTCATTCATTTGACAGTTCCCTCTTACGTGGATCTGCATCATCTCTGGGCTTTCGATGTCCGCAACTTCATCTGGGCGGTAATACCGATGGCTGCCGATTGGGCTTTCACAGGCGCCTACCTCGTGGGAGGTGAGTATGCCGCCCGCCTCATCAACTTCTTGTACCTACTGGCCACCGTGGCGCTGCTCTATTGGTTCGCGCGCCGCTGGCTGCGGCGGCCCGTGGCGCTACTGGCAGTCTCATTGTTCGCCAGTACTCCCCTGGTTCAACTGGTTACCGGCTCGCTCTTTGTCGAGAACATGCAGGCTGCCATGCTAATCGCCGCGGCTGCTTCGCTGGAGCGCCTCCGCCGGACGCGCGAACCTGCCTGCCTGGTTGCCGCGGGCGTGCTGCTGGGGACGGCCGCCGCGACTAAGCTGGGTTCGCTCGCGTTCATTCTGCCTCTGGTCCTGATCGCGCTGATCCGGCCGCGATCGGTGAGCCGCGCCAAGCTGCCCCTGTGGGCGAAGGCGGTTGCCGTCGGCGTTTTTGCGCTGACGGCCCTTCCTCCTTATGCTTATGCTTTCTGGGTCACCGCCAATCCGTTCTATCCCTTTATGAGCGGCGTCTTCCACTCGCCAGCATATCCGAACATCGTCTTCACCAACCCATTTCGCCCCAAAGTTTACTTCGCTACGGTCCTCTATGGCCTCACGTTTCACTCGCACGAGTACATGGAGTCGCTGGATGGCTCTCTCGGGTTTCACTATCTGCTGCTGATCCCTCTCAGCGCACTGTTCTTGGGGCGAGGCTGGATCTCGCGTCTCGGTCTGGTAGCAGCTGCTGCAGTAGTCGGCTCGGTTTTGATACTCTATCTGCAGCCGAATCTCCGCTACCTGTATCCGTCGCTCCCCTTCTGGTCGGTCCTGACGTTCTTCACCTTTTCGGCCGGCATACGGGCCGCGCCCGGCGTGTTGCGCGTGCTCCTGGCAGCATGCGCCGGACTGGTGCTCCTGAACGTGTGGTTCATCCCGGCATCGGGCTGGTGGCAGAAAGACCTCTACGAGTGGAGCCTGCGCGGCCGATCGTCCTACGAGAAGTACGAGGACTTCCACGCGCCGGTAAGGAAGCTGGTGACATACCTGAACCTGAGACACCCGGGCGAGTCCGTGTGGTTCGTCGGCCGGCCGCAGATTGCCGGACTACAGGGCAGAGCCTACCTCTCGAACTGGTACCAGCCCCTATTTCAGGATGAAGTGAGCCGATGCGCCAAACCGGAGGATGTGGCAGATCTTCTGGCGCGGCACCGCCTCACGCACATTATTGCGCCCCGGGATTTGCATGAGGCGGAGGACCTCCCCGAAACGGCGAGGACTTTCCTTCGCCAATCAACTGAGAAGGAATTCGAAAACGGTTCTTACCTTCTTCTGCGCTTAAGGCTACAAGGAATTCACGCACCGGAATAGCGCCTACGCTTCCGCCGCAGCATCGGCTCACTCGCGGCGGCCACATCGTCCCCCGCGGCTGGTTGGCGACGCCGGTAGATGACGCCGACCAGGATGCCCTGAATCTACCAGTCCACCGAACTCGGGCCTTAACATATCCAGCGACCTTCTCCCGGCCGCTTGCATTCCAGTCATTTGCATCCGATCCTGCGCACTACACCGACTGGTGCTGATCAGCGCATCAATTGCAGTCGGTTTTTTGTCCTGTCCGAGGATTCAAACGAGCCACGCTCCGCATTGGATTTACGATGCACAAAGTCACGGGTTTCTTGCACGCTGAAATCGCTATAGGCCCGGAATGGCAGTTCATGGTTGCTGCTTTCTGCGAGTCAGTCTCGCTGGCGACGGGTCTCCGCTCGGTGCTCACTCTGCCGTCACAATTCTGCCTAGGGCCCGCTCGTCCGAGAAAGGTCAACAACATCGGTCTCAACCTTCAACCGGTCCGATTTTCCGGGGGGCCGGTCAAACCTGGTCCTGCGCTACCGGCTGCCGACCGAGATCCCCTGCAGGCCGGGCTGATCGAAGATGATGGCTTTTGTTCATGGCAAGGTCATTAGTGCCGGTGCGCCGTGAACCAAGACAGCAGCTCCGGGCTGCCCCTAGGGCACGTTCAGTCTTTGGCGTCGGATACCTCGAAGGGAGATCCTCCGAAGACGTCTCCTTCCCACCGGTTACCCGGCCATGACCGAAAACGAGCCTCTATCCGCAACGATGAAAACGTATCCTGCGATCGTGCCTAGGCCTGCCTACCGGAAACCAAGAATTCTCGACTTCTGGGTGGACTACCTGTCGCGTCTTGACCTGTACTGGTGTGGTTTCCACCTAATCCCCCACTTATCCTCGAATCGGCGGCGGTTCTCAGCGAAAAGGCACTGGTACCGATGTTCCTCCATACCCCGAAAAGCGGCCTTGCCCTCGTGGTGGACGAACACATCTTCCGCGCAAACGAGCTCGAGCCCAGCGCGGCGTATCCGCAGCGCGTAGTCATCATCCTCAAACATCCCTATCCCAAAGCGGTCATCTAGTTCTCCGATGAGCTCAAAGGTCTCCCTCTTCATTGCCACGCAGAACATTGCGAGGACCCTGATAGGAATAAGCTTCTCATCGTTCTTCCTCATATGCTCTGCCGCCCATGCCGGCATCTCGCTCACCTTGCCGTAGCCCACCGGGATTTGTGCCTCGTTTCCGATCCAATTCGTGACCGGGCCGACGAGGCCTACTTCGGGATTGCTCGCGAGGTGACGGATAAGTCCTGCCAGCCACCCTCGGGCAACAACAGTATCGTTGTTGAGCAGAGCCAAGTACTCCCCGGTAGCTTCCCGGAGAGCCTGGTTGTTGGCTGCGGCAAAGCCCGCGTTGGTGTCATTGAGGATCAGCCGTAGATCTGGTCTTTCGATGCCAAGCTCTTCGAGGAACTCCCTGGTACCATCACCTGAAGCGTTGTCTACCACGAAGATTTCCAGGTTGGGCCACTCCGTACGGGTGAGAATGCTCCCGAGGCACGCTCGCGTCAGAGCGAGGCTATTGAATGTCACGACCACAAGAGAAGCCCGGGGGAAGCATGCCGCGACTGCTGGGGCCAACTCCTGGAAACGCGTCCTCCAGGTGTTGCGAGCAGCGAAGTCGCGCCGTGCTCGCACTATTCCCGGATCGTTCTCGCTAAGAGCCGCGCTGATTTCGCGCTCGAAGTCCTCGGCACTTGTGGCAAGGCGAACCAGTGGCGCAATTGCTGCTACCTCGGGAATGGGCACCGCAACCAATGGCTTGCCACTAGCGAGGACCTCGTAGACTTTGATGGGGTTCGTCGCCTCGGTGAGGGTGGTCCGTCTAAAGGGCATGATGGCAACGTCAAAACGGGCAAGCCACGCAGGGATTTCCGAATACGACTGCTCACCCGGAAGCTCGACGTTGGGAAGCAACTCCAGACGGCTAGTGTCGGCGAGGTATGTGGAGCCGACGAGGACGAAGTGCCACTCAGGACGACTTTCGGCCAAATTGGCCACGAGGTCGCAGTCGAACCAGTCCGCGATTGCACCGTAGTAGCCGATCACAGGCCGGGACCCTGGGCTCTTTGAAGGGATTCCTGCAAAAGGCCCGTGCTCGCAACCGTTGCGGAGGACGAGAACGTTGTCGTTGTGACGTCGGGCCTCCGTCTCGAGGAGCGCCGAAGAGACCACAACAAGTCGTGCACCGGCAAGCAGCGCCTTCTCCTGTGCCAGCATTGTGGGGTGATTGGTCGAGAATCCTGCGTGGTAATCCATGCAGTCGTAAACGACCGGCCATGCGAAGTGCTCGCTGAGGCTCTTGGCCAAAGGCCACCAAAAGGGAACCTGCACAAATACTGCGGTCGCACCCAGGCCTTCGCGGCACCGCAGCACGTTGAGGCTGTCGAAAAGGACTTTGAGCCCACGGCTACCAAGTGCATCACGGTAGACGTTGCACCGCGGACCACGGAGGGAAACCTCGTAGACGTTCTCGGCCTTGCGCTGGAGGAGGTACGGCTGACTGTCCTCTCGGAACGTCTGAGCGACGTAAAAAACGCGGTGCCCGGCTGCAGCAAACTGACTCATGAGTTGCTGTGGCCGTTGAAACCGAAAGTCCCAATCGATGATAGGAAGGCAGAGCACCTCAAAGGCGTTTTCCCTGGCTACGGGAGCCCCGTGCACAAGCGACGACGGGTCCGTCGGAGTGGCCGCAGCTTCAGCTTTGGCCTGTTGGGATTCTGGTACAAGGTACGAAACAAAACGTAATGACCTCGGCCGAGCGAGGAAACGCCGGAACGATCGGAAGACGGTTCGGACAACAGGAGCGCATTCACCGTGCCATCGGCCGACGAGCAACGACCGAACAAGCGACCGAGTTCTTGAGGTACCACCGTCGAGCAGTCGGCGAAGGAGACGTATGAGCGACCTCGCAGGAGCGGTTACGCGCCACGATGTGCTGTCGAGGATCGCGGCGCGCTCGGTGAGCGCGGCATCCCGTTCGGTACACGCGACGTTCCGTTCTCCGAGCGCTGAATCTCGCTGTGCATTGGCTGCCGCGAGGTCCAAAAGAGCCGTCTTGCAATGGTCCAGGGCCGCTTGCCGCTCCCGCAACGCCACCGCTTTTGCGGCTTGCGCCACATCCTGTTCGGCGCATGCGGCATCCCGTTCTCCGAGCGCTGAATCTCGCTGTGCATTGGCTGCCGCGAGGTCCAAAAGAGCCGTCTTGCAATGGTCTAGGGCCGCTTGCCGCTCCCGCAACGCCACCGCTTTTGCGGCTAGCGCCGCATCCCGTTCGGCGCATGCGGCATCCCGTTCTCCGAGCGCTGAATCTCGCTGTGCATTGGCTGCCGCGAGGTCGAACAGGGCCGTTTTCCGATGCTCCAGGGCAGCTTGCCGCTCCCGCAACGCCACCGCTTTTGCGGCTAGCGCCGCATCCCGTTCGGCGCATGCGGCGTCCCGTTCTTCCACGGCGAGGTCGCGTTCAGCAACCAGTACCGACTTCTCTACAGGCAACCCGTCGCCCAGGCCGTACTCCCCGGCTTCCCCGGCAGGCGCGAGCCACTTCGTGGCGACCAATCCCTCAACCCGAGACCAACGCAGGAGGGGGTCGCCTCCCGCTTGTCCGATACCCTCGGATCCTCTCTGGGACGAAGCGAAGCCTGCCTCCACAAACGACTGAAAGACCCCTCCTCCCGCTGCACACAGAGCCGTATAGCACTCGACTAGGCCAGGGGGGCCGGGGTTGGAAAGCAACTCGGACAGGGCCGAGCTGTGGTGACAGAGCGACAGTGACGCCACCCTACATGCCTGAGCGATCATGGGCGCCGTCGAACCAAGGTCGAGGAGGTCCAAGACACGGGACACCTCGGCGGTGGGCTCGTGGAAGTAGGACTCGTAATGCGTTACTACGCAGTCGCGAGGCACCGCTGCGAGAAGGACTCGGTTGTACTTCAGCCAGAGGTCGAGGCCAAAGCTCAACGAGGAATTGCCTCGTTTCTGCAGCGAGTGCGCCACATCCAGAGGATTGCGAACGCAGAAGACAAGCTTGAGGCGTGGTACCAGCCGACGCCAAAACGGAAACGTCAAGGAGTTGCGAGGGTCCTTCCAGCCCCACTGGTGACACCTCTCGAATCCTCGTACCAGGCTCGTCGCGATGTTCCGGAGGTCGTCCAACTCTTGCCTGGACTCCCATCCCTCTGGAGCCTGCGGAGGAAGATCCCACCCACCTCCTAGGCGTGACAGAATCTGCTCGTTGAGCTTGACGAAGTGGACGTTCTCCCAAAACCCATCAAGGTTGTCCGGGGCCGGACCCCCAAGATCCTCCGGAGGCCCCAGATCCACTCCACATAAATGCAGCAGGTGGGCGACCATCGAGGTGCCTGAGCGGTGCATGCCTGCAATACAGACTATCGTCGCCACGCTCCGAGTACCGGCTTCATCCTCACCTGCGCTAGCAGCAGGGCGGAGCTCAATCTTCGCTTGCCTCATGCGGATTGGAACGTCTTGGGCGCCTCAGCGGCCAGCTCAACACTTGATGACTTATCCCGAGAATTCGCCGTTCGCACCACACGTGTAGTCGCGTGGGCGAGCAACTGTCGGAACCCCTGGTCCAGAATCGCCACTCGATGACTCCAATCGTTTTGCCGTGCGAACCGGATACGCGCTGCCGTCAGCTCCGGCTTGGCTTCTCGAGCCGCAATGCCAATCAAGCGCACAAAGGCTTTGCGGTCCGGTGCAAGGTAGACGAGATCACGAAACGGCTCCAGCTCAGGCAGGCACGAGGAAACGACCGGCTTCCCTGCGGCAAGGTACTCGTAGAATTTCACCGGGTTCGCGGCCCTTGTCAGTGCGTTGAGACGAAAGGGAATGAGAGCAACATCAAACCTACGCAGGAGAGAAGGCAGATCGTCGTACGGACGCTCTCCAAGGAGCCGGACGTTTCTGAGCCGCGAGATCGATCCTAGGTTCGCGCCCGAGTTTAGCCCTACCAACTCGAAGCGCCAGTCACTATAGGCCATTGCCGCTGCCCGGACCAGTTCTACGTCGAACCACTCTGCGAGTGCTCCAATGTACCCAACCACGGGACGATGGCTTCGTAGCGGTGATGTGCCGCCGCCATGGTCCCAGAAGTGCTCGAAGTCGGCTGCGTTCGGAAGGTACATGCAAGGCCTATGGGCAGTGGAGCACTTCAGCTGGAGCACGCGGGATGTAGCAGTCACCAAGTCGCTGCCTTCGATCAGTAGACGTTCGAACTCAACAGTTTCGGGTCGCGCAGCTGGAGAAGCACTGTGTTCATCTAGGCAATCGTAAATCACTGGCCATCCCCACCGGTCACGCGCAGCGAACGCCAGCGACATCCAGAATGGCCACTGGACAAGGGCCACTGTTGGCAGGGAATCGCCCGGCCGAAGCACCGTCTCAAGCAAATCTAGCCACTTTGAGACGCGCGTTGGAGATGGCGGATCGCGGTAGATGGTCATTCGAGCTGGCCCCGGTAGGCGCAACCCGAACACGTTGGGCGGTACAAGGCTTGTCCGCGCAGCTGTTCTTCCGAGGCGGAAGTCGTTTCGAAGGTAAAAGACAGGGCAGCCACGGGCGGAGAGTCGCGCCAGCAGCTGCTGCGGCCGTTGCGTTCGAAGCTCCCAGTCGATCACCGGAAAACACACCACACGATAGGGGCTGGGAAGCCTCTCGTCAGCCGGACTCCTCGACACTTCCGCTAAGCGACGACACCCGCGCCGGTACCAAACTTGGCGGAAAGCGGGCTTGAGTAGCTGTCGAACCCGCGGCGGCAATGCCCTGCCCAGACGATAAGACAGCTCTAGTGTCCCCCTCACATCAAGCCACCTTGGCTCGTTGTTGGGCGCGGTATGACCCGCCCTGAAAAAGCTCACACCTCACTCCGTAGTGCAGGAGTAGCATGCTCGGTTCTCTCATGATTCCTCGGGTACACTTCCAAGCTCGCGCACGATATAGCCCTTGCTGACGAGGAGGGATATCACTGCCTCCGCTGCGTCCTCTGCGCTAAGGTCTGTAGTGTCAATCAAAACCTCTGCATCCTCGGGCCGCTCATACGGGTCGGAGATGCCGGTGAACTGGGGAATCAGACCGGCCCGCGCCTTCGCGTAGAGGCCCTTGCGGTCCCGCTGCTCACACACCGCCAAGGGGGTCGCCACGTGCACCAATACGAAGCCGCCGTGGGGTTCGATCATTCGCCGAACTTCCTTACGCACCTCGTCATATGGAGCGATTGGTGCACAGATTGCGATGCCACCGTTCTTGGTAATCTCGGAAGCCACAAAGCCGATGCGCCGAATGTTGATGTCACGGTGCTCCTTAGAGAAACCGAGCTCGGAGGAGAGGTGCTTTCGCACGACGTCCCCGTCCAGTAGGGTGGTGGGGCGATCCGAAGTTTCGAGGAATTTCGCCAGCAGCACGCCAGCGATCGTCGACTTCCCAGCGCCCGAGAGGCCGGTGAAAAAGACGGTAAATCCCTGCTTGTGGCGGGGCGGGTGGGCGCGCTTAAGCTCACGCGCGACCTCCGGGAACGTGAACCAAGCGGGGATCTCCTCGCCAGCCGCAAGGCGGCGTCGCAGGTCGGTGCCGGATAGGCACTGCGCGCCACTATTCTCCAAAACCTCACCGGCCGGGACGTACCGCCCAGTGGCCATGGAGTAGACCATCTCGTCGAAGGCAACCACACCGACACCTATCTCGGTCTCGTGTTGACGCACAAGCTCCTGGGCGGCGAAGGGCTCGTAGAAAGGCCTACCAGAACCGTCCAATCCTGGTCCCGCGTGATCGCGCCCCACGATCATGTGGCTGCAGCCGTAGTTCTTTCGTATTAATGCATGCCACAGGGCTTCGCGGGGACCGGCGAAGCGCATCGCCAACTGAAGCAGCGACAGCATAGCCTGGCCTTGCGGGTAGTGCGGCAGCAGTGCACGGTAGCAGCGCACCCGCACATGGTGCGGCAGGTCACCAGGCTTCGTCGGGCCTACCACCGGGTGGATGAGCAGAGCTCCATCCACGTCCTCCATCGCCCGGCGAGTGATCTCGTAGTGCGCCCGATGCATGGGGTTTCGCGTCTGGAAGGCGATCACTCGCGTCCATTTCCGCCGGACGAACTCGGCCACGAGCTGCGCCGGTGTGTGTCGCACGGCCGCGAAGTCGTAATGAAAGGGCAGGTGCACGCCCTCCAGGTGTCCCCCGACATACCACGGCGAGCTCACATCCAACAGGTACTCGACACCAGGATGAGCGCGGTCTGTGGTGCCGTAGACGGCCTCGGCCTCCATTTGCCTGTCTGGGCACCACACGTCGCTCACGTGGAGTGCTGCGAGCATCACCCCCGCCGAATCCCGCAGCGCGAGAGTCGTCTGTGCACCCAAGCGACGTGCCAGGCTTTCCGTGACATCCAGGGTGACCGGGATCGGCCACAGCACCCCGTCGCGCAAACGTCCACCCGACAACACGGCTTCGTAATCGTCCCTGGCCAGAAAACCCTCGAGAGGGGAGAAGGCGCCGCTTAGCAGGAGCTCGAGGTCGCAGAGCTGGCGGTATGTGAGATCCCATGAAGGCCAGTTGAGCGATGCGGCTTGCAGCTCGCGTGCACGAAAGCGCCCGACTAACTGGTGCCCTAGGGCCTCGCCATCCTGCCGAGCGTTCCTTCGAGTCAAGCCAGCCCTCAGCTCCATTGGGTCCCTTCGTAAACCCCGCAATCGTGTTCAAAGCCCGCGATGCGACAAAGCCAGCTACCGTCGCTCGTCCTTGACGCAACCCTTTACTGACACTACAACTCGAACGGGGAGACCGGCGATCGACCTGCGCTTCCGACTAAGGCGATCCAGTCACCCCCGGGGCAGCCACCTCGCCCGATGCTGAAGAGGACCTTAGCTGAGCCCACCGATTCAAGCAAGGCATTGGGATGCTCCCGTACCCGACCCAGGAGACCTCGTCAGAAGTTGTGAGGCCCAACCTCTGCTCGGTCCAGCCTTTGCGGGCCGCGTCACACAAACTAGCCGTATCAAGGACATCGGCCCAGAACAGGGGCGTGGAGGAGAAAGTAGTGTCCCGTCAAGCGTGGAAGGGTAATGGTCATCGTGGGTTGCCTGGTTGTTAGCCTCAGCCGATGAGCCGAGCGGCCGGATCGAGGAGCGGAGGCCGCTCAGCTCGGGTCACGGTCATTGAGCGCTCAGCAATGAAGCGCTTGTCCAAGCGCCAGTCGTCGTCGATCTCCATAAGAAATGCGGTGACAATTCTCAGGAAGCAAGTTTCCGAGGGGAAGATCCCCACCACGCGCCCGCGTGTCCCAAACTCCCGGTTCAGCCGCTCCAGCACGATGGTCGAGTGCAGCTTGGTCCAGTGCTCCTCGAGGAAGGCCATGAAGGCGAGGAGGTCGTCCTCGGCTGCCTCGAGCTCCTCGGCCACCCTAGGCGCACCGTGCCGCCGTTTATCGGCCACCCAAGCGAGCTGCCGGAATGCCTCGTCCTGGCTTGATGGGGCAAACATAGCGTTGACCAGGCCGTGCTTCGCTCTCGGCACACCAAGTCTGAACGCCGGACCCTTCTTCTCGCGGATCCACTGCTTGAGCTGCTCCTCGCTCAATGTTCCGAACGGCAGCTTGATTGGGGCTACCTACACCACCTCCCGACTATTGCCGCCGTGTGTCTGGTTGGAACTGTTCCAGGGCCTCCAGGATCATCCTCGTAATCACACCTCGGCCCGCTGGCCGAGCATGAGCCCGCGCCGGCTCCATGTAGCATGGCCTTCCTCCGTTGGTCTTCGCTTATTTCCTCTGGCTTGCGCGCTTGATCATGGCGTCGAGAACGGCCTTGCTCACGCCTTCACTCTTGAGCTTGATGAGCGCGTCCGTGGAAACGTCGAGCGCCTCGACGGGCGCCTGCTGAATCTTTGCGACCACTAGGTCATCGCCGAGCTGCAACTTCACAAGCGAGATCACATCCGCGTTCGTGAGTGCCTTCTCAACTGGCGCCTGCGAGCTCTGGCCCGCCGACTGTGCCGCTGGCGCGGCCGCGCCGGTTGCGGCGGCACCTGCCGGCTCCTTCCCCCATGTTGGCGTGAGTTGGGCCAGCTTCGTGTCGCGCGCTTCCAGGAAGCATGTATTCCACCGAAACTTCATCCATCTGCTGCTGAACGGGCGGCAATTGGGCTTGTGCTCCCGGTCGCAGCCACAGTCATAGGTGAAGCGAGCAAGATCTGCTGGATTCATCCATGCTGTGAAGTAAGGCCCGCCCTCTACCGGAGTGCCGGAACGAAAATAGAGCACGTGGATGCGTCCGTCTTCTTCCTCGAACTGGTAGTGGTCGCCGAAGATACCTTGGGTTGTAATGCCAGCCACCGCATTACCACGGTTGAGCGTTGCTTCCACCTTCTCACCGGTGGAGCCGCGATAAACTGGAGCCCCATCTCGCAACACAATTCCGCCGTCACCCTTGCCCTGCGCCTGGCACACTGGGACCGGGCCCAGGATCAGGAACGAAGCAGCCAACCCCAGCGATGCGAGCAACGCGTGTTTCATCCGATCCCCCTTTCGCGCAACCCCTTCCTCGGGCCGGCTAAGCTTGGCCGGCGTTGACAGTGTCTAGTCCACACCGAAGTCGAAGAGTTCACCTTGAGTCCCACCAAGAATTCCATAGAAGCCTCCCCTGAACAGGACTCCGTACTCTCCCGGTTTCAGGTCTTGCTTCGGCGTGATCTCCCACGTGTTGTCAGGGAGTTCCTTGGTATCGAACTCAACCGTCCAATCGCTGTCCGGAGTCGACCACGACTTCTGTGAGAACACCCTCGCCCGGCCAACCTTTACCGAACGGTCATTGTCCTTCTTGTTTGACTTGCACTTCACGAGGAAGACGCGGCCTTTCGGACTCTTGCTGCTGCGCACAACCACCGTGGGCTTCCGATCGGTGATCCTGGCGTCAGCCCTCAGTCCAGGGAAATCGAGGAACGTGAGCATCGCGACGTACGCCCAGGTCGTGCTGAGGTCACCCTGGACCGATTGCAGGCGAAGCTCACCCTGCGCGGTCCGCAGTAGCACACCCTCATCCCCGGCATTCGAAACGCCAGCCGGGAGTGCCCCCGGGGAGCCGCCGGATCCACGAGCCGGACCGGTCGCGGGACCACGTTGGGCTTGCGGGGCAGTAGAACGGTTCAGCATGGCGGTAATGACGTCCTTGCTGACGCCGTCCTGCTTGAGTGCCACAAGGTTAACGGTGTCGAGCTTGAAGTCGACCGCCTTTGCCTGGTTGATTTTGGCGATCACGACTTGGTCGCCAAGGCCGAGTTTACAGAGCTTAGCCACCTCCGCGTTGGTGAGGGGCGCTTCCGTTGCGACTGCGGGCTGCGCGCTTGGTGTACCCGGCACCGGCGCCTGTTGCCCCATGCACGGAAACGCGAAAAGCACCACGAGAGACAGTGCCCCGGACACAACCCGCAACGAGTTCTTCATATCGGCCTCCTTGACCGTCTTGTTCCCGGTTCTCAATTTCGGATCCGTCCTGCCTGCGCTGGTTTCTGGGTCGGCGGCAGTTTGCCGTACCCCGCGCACACCTAAGTAACGCATGGCTCAGTTGCGCGTGGCACCCACATCCAGAGGGCACCCAAACTTTGTCATTCGGACGACAGCGCACTTTGGCCGTTGAGTCGTCTTCGTCCCAAGCTGCGCACCCTAGCGCGGTCGTGAGACCAGGAGCCTAACGCCACCGTCTGCCCTGGGATCCATTCGGTGCAGTTGTTCCCTTCAAAAAAATATGGGTCATCCTGCTGAGGCTGTCAAGGACTCACTGCCGCAGGCATGACCTGACCCCCTGAAACGAGTCCAGGCTGAGAAGTGAAGTTTGGGCCACTGACCCGCCCCGGAAAACTGGGCCAACGGTAGGTTGAGAATCGGGATCTCGGAGAGCCTCCCGTGCCGATCTAGCCGGCGTCTGGCGCGGGTCGCTCTTTCCGGACTCTGCCGGACCCGCTGCCCTTTCGCAGCAGAGGTTTTTAAGCGACCTCAGGATGGCCTCTCCTCTTCTACACACTCAAGAGGACACTACCCCACCGTGCCTCGGAGGAGTCGCCCTGCCGGGTGAACCCCGAGCTCTCGCGGAGCCCGGCATTGACAACGCCTGCTACTGGCTTGCGAACGTGGCGGGCCTCGGTGTGGCGACTCCTACGGTTGATCCACCACCGGCATTCGGGCCGACTCTCTTGTGTCAGGGAGTCACAAGGGAGTCAAATCGGTGTCTTCTGAAGAAAAAAGCCGCGGTGATCGCAGCTTAAGTCATTTGTTTTGTTTGGTCGGGACGGCGGGATTCGAACCCGCGACCCCTTGAACCCCATTCAAGTGCGCTACCAGGCTGCGCCACGTCCCGACCGGTTCACTTCAACTGCT